>Ga0307516_10000109_pt1 | contig 94762 bp, 70 predicted proteins | sample 19_EM_MG_FD_203310 | JGI IMG/M metagenome (GOLD analysis project Ga0307516, IMG submission 203310) | Populus trichocarpa ectomycorrhiza microbial communities from riparian zone in the Pacific Northwest, United States - 19_EM | ecosystem: Host-associated > Plants > Roots > Unclassified | place... | reverse complement strand
CCATTCACTTCCACCTGAATCCCTGAGGGTTTCAAGGCAAGTGGACACTCGAATGGTCTGAGGAGAAGACTTCGCCAAAACACGAGCGTCTTGCGGCCGGTCGGCTGCCGGGAGAGTGAGCGTGTCCAGCTCGTTAGGGCTGGACACGATCAGAACCGACGATGGATGGTGCGATCGGTCGGTTCGTTGAAGCTGCCGACCACTTTGCCCACCAAAGCATGGGCTGGCAGCGCACTGGCCCAGACGGCACCGATCAGGGCGATTGCTCGACAACGTTGCAAGAACTTCATGAAATCCCTCCCCTTTGTGCCTGCGAATGTTGATGCTGCTCGAGATGGCGCCAAGGCGATCTGCGGCAAGCCGCGTCCGAGGACACATCGTCGAAAGCGATGGCGCCGGACTCCCGTACAGCTGCGCGAATTTGTCCCACGGCTTCACGTTTTCCCTCGCCCTGCCAACCCTATGTCGGGTTTCGGGCTGCCAAAACGTTTTAGCTGAGTACGTGGCTCATCGGCTTCTCGCCACCAGGATCTCGCCTTCGCGGATCGGATCGGTACTGGCGTCAGAGGACGCACGTCGGCTGGCCATCGGACGAACTCGCAGCTTCTGGGCGCCGCGCCCGTGATCACAAGGGGACTAGTCTTGGGGATCTTGGAGATCTCGAGTGAAGCAGTGATCCGCCCCCTGTCGGAGGCCATGACATCAGTCTCGGCAGAGCATCTGATAAGGAAGCTTCTCGCCAAAGGCAACGAAACGAGATACCAGAAATGGTCTCTCTTCTACGTCGAAAGCCTGGCTGACCAGTACCAGCTTCTTGGCCTTGTGAACGATCAAGTGCTGCTTGCCAGCAAGACTGGCGCAGAGTTCTCCGCGCCACTGAAGACGTTGACGCCGTCAAAATTGCATGCGCGGTATCGGCGAGACGATAGTAGCGAGGCGGTGTACTCACCGATACAGGCGCAGTTCGCATTGCTCCTGAACGAACATGCGGTGCGCGGACTGGGCGAGTGGTGGTCCAGCCTTCGGCAGGGGATCTACAACCGCAGCAAGTTGCGCACGCCCCCGCAGTACGACCTGCTTCGGGCGATCGTCGAGGTTTCCCTCGATGACTCTAGTGTCCGATTCACGCCCTCAGCGATCGCCAATGCTTTATTGGGTCCAAGGTTGGCGCTGCATCCAGAGCGGGCCCGTGTTTACAGCGGCGTTGAGTTCCACTTCAGAGCCCTGGCCGCATCAAAAGCGATTGATCGCGAGGCGGCAAAGGAGGGGGACCCCCCCGGCTTCAAGATTGGCGAGACCGCGATCGCGGAACTTGAGCGCCAAAACCTTGCTCGAACGATTGAAACACGTGAGCAGACCAACAGATACCTGATCGTCATGCTTACCGTCGCGTCCGTCGTGGCCACCGCCTTGCAGGCGTGGGTTGCGTTCAGTGCGAGAGACGTGGCCGGCGAGGCGCTGGTACTGCAACGGGCACAACTCAATTTAGAACTCGAGCGCGACAGACGTACGCTTAAAGAGAAGGCAGATCAGCAGGCTGCCGAAGCGCAGGCACGCGCCGACGCGTTGGCCTTGCAGTCGAAGGCCGGCAGCGGGCGCGACAAGCCAGCGGATCTCAATGGCCAGAAGCCCGCGAATCGTTAGGCTGTCGGCCAGATGCAGACTGTCCCGAACCGAACTTGAAGACAACGGTCCTCCAGATCTGCTTCGCGATAGTCGATGTCAGCTGGCTGGCTGGCTAGCGCCGGTCCAGGTCCAGTCGCCTCATCGCAGTTCTATCTCCTGGGACCTTCGACGAAGGTTGTCTGTCCTTGCGTTTGCAAGCGTCCGGGCGGTAGGTCCAGCAATTTGGCAGGTGTCTGTGCCGTACCGGCCACGTCGACGGGTTTCGACGGACGGCTAGCAACCTCGGCAAACGGGCCATCGGTCTCCGCGAGCAGGAGAGTTTGTACCAATGCCTACACCTTCTCGATGTTCAACATCGTTTCGTTGATCGAGAGGTAGCAACACACGTCTGGCGCCCGAGCTGCTTCCGACTTGGATCCGGTGAACCAGTGCCACACGACGCAATTAGTCCGCTGCTCTTCAAGGAGATCAAGAACCGCCTTTGCGGCGCCTACGCTAACTCCCCTTCACTCCTCCACACTCACCACCCTTCGAATCTCATCCGTCTTGAACCCTAACGCCATCGGCGTATGCACACCGGGCAGCGGGATCACGTCGTAGAGTTCGTCGACGATGCCTTCGATGCGCAGCCAGTGGACGACGTCGCCGGTGCGCAGGTCGATCACTTGCAGGCCGCAGCGGGCGTTGGTTTCGCGCTCGCGCAGGCGCTCGTCGAGTGGCAGGCCGCTGAAGGTCTTGTTGTCGCGGGGTTTCGAGAGGCCGACGATGGCGAAGTCGTCGACGAAGTAGAGGCCGCGCAGGTAGCCGGCGCAGAAGGCGACGGGCACGAAGCGGCCGGTGTCGAGCTCGATGTGACCGAACTCGCCGGTGCCTGAGTTCAGCACCCAGAGCTTGCCGCGGTGCCAGCGTGGTGAGTGCGGCATGCTCAGGCCGCGGGCGACGATCTCGTTGCTGGCCACGTCGACCACCACGCCGCCGTTGGCGCGATGCTCGCGCCAGCCGTCCACCACATCGCTGGTGCTGGCCGCGGTCACGTAGCCGGGCTTGCCGTCTTTCATCGCGAGGCCGTTGAGGTGGCAGCGGTCTTCGGCCGCGAGGCGGCTGATGAAGGGCGGGCGCCAGATCGGCTTGAAGCTGTGGGTGTCGCTCAGCGTGGCGAGGCAGCCGAACAGCGTGTTGACGAAGACGAGCCGCCCATCGCCATCGACCGCCATGTCGTGGATGTCGAGGTCGCCGGTGGTGTTGCCCAGCTGCGGCACGTAGAGCCTGTCGTAGCCGTCTTGCGTCTGCCCGGGCTGCAGCACGTTCGAGAAACGCCAGACCTGGTAGAGGCTGCTCATGTAGAAGCCGTTGTCGGCCGGGCACAGCCCCATGCAGCGGTTGAAGCTGCGCTCGAAGACCGACAGATGCTGCTCGTGGCCGGGCTTCAGCCCGAGCAGGAACAGCTTGCCGATCTGGTAGGTCGTGAGCGCGAGCGAGAGCCGCTGCTGCGCCATCCAGGCGAGCATCTGGCGCGAGGTGGTGATCTCGAGGGGGGGTGCAGCAGCGGTGGCGTTCATGGCAAGGCGTCTGATGCAGGCTGGACCTGCTGGTTCACCAGCAACTGCGCACGGCCGGCAATGCTGTTCCACACAGTGTAGGCCTGGCCGTTATGGAAGACGGTGCCAGCGTTCTTCCAGTTAGGCCAGGCGGTGGTCAGCAAGTCGCCGGCGTTGCCGTCGACGACGAGCTGGTGGCGGCGCGTCGTCTGCGCGAACTTGTAGCTGCCGTTCGTCCAGCCGAGCGCGGCGCGGTTGCCGGCGTTGATGAGGTTCATGCCGGTCATGTCGTACACGTCCGCCATGCTCAGGCGAAGCTGGTTGTCGCCATCGCCCGTCAGGTCGATGCGCTCGATAGACTCGATGCGCGAGTGGTTGCCCGGCAGGCTCATGCCCTGGCTGGACACGTGGCGCAGGTCGAGCGTGATGCCGCCTCCCGACAGGCTCAGCGTGTCGAACCCGGCACCGCCTTCGACGCGCGCGAGTTGCTGGACGTTGCCACCGCTGCCCAGCGGCGAGCGCAGCGCCGTCACGTTGCCGGCGTTGAGCACCAGCGTGTCATCGCCCGGGCCACCGTACAGCACATCCGCGCCACCGTTGCCGACCAGCACGTCGTTGCCCGCACCGCCGGCCATCGATTCGCTGGCCCCGCTGCCGGTGAGCGTGTCGTTGCCCGGCGTTCCGACCTGGTCGAAGGCGGTTGGATCGAAGACTACTGTGTGGCCGCCGAAGACCACATAGCTGCGCCCGGCGCCGGCCGCTCCGGGCACGTCCATTTCGGGCGCCCCGATGATCAGGTCGGGGAACCCGTCGCCGTTCACGTCGCCCGCCGCGCCGACGGAGCTGCCCATGCCGCTGTAGACGGCCTCGCCCAGGATCGTGACGCCGGGAGCGGCCCCCCGGTCACAGAGCGGAGGTCGATGTTGGCCGTGTCTGCCTTGCCGTAGACGATATAGCTGCGGCCACCGGCGTAGACATTGTCCGCGTCGGCCCCCGGCGCGCCGATGAGCAGGTCGGACAGACCGTCGCCGTTCATGTCGCCGATGCTGACGGCCCCTCTGCCGCTGTAGTCGTAGCGGATCGATTCGCCATAGATCGCAAAGCCTTTGCCGAGGCCACGCTCGATGTCGAACAGTGCGACCGGCTCGGTGGTCTTGTGGCCGAAGATCACATAGGTGACCCCCTGTGCCCAACGGCCGTACCGCTGGGAATCGCCCGGCGCGGTGATCAACACGTCGGCCAGGCCGTCGCCGTTCATGTCGCCGGCGGTCGCCACGACGCTGCCGCTGACGTCATAGTGCGCCGCGCCATCGAGCCTGAAGCCGCCCTCACCCGCAGACACCTGAGCGAGGTCGATTTGCGTGGTGCCGTGCCTGCCGAACACCACATAGCTGCGGCCCATGCGGTCGTCCATCTCGGGCATGCCGACCACCAGATCGGCCAGCCCGTCGCCGTTGAAATCACCAGCGCCGGCAATGTTGGCCGCGCCCCAATGCGCTTCGCCCTTGATCGCGACACCGCCGGCCCCTTGCGCGACGGCCGACAACTCGACCTGCGCGGTGTCCGCCTTGCCGAAGACGACGTAGCAGCACTCCTGCTTCAAATCGTAGGACCTGTGGAGCACGCCGACGGCCACGTCGGAGAGGCCGTCGCCGTTGAAGTCACCAGCAGCTGCGACAGAGAAGCTCTGGACATCGTTGGGGCTGATCCCGTGGATCGCGAAGCCGCCGCCCTGCCCGGCCGCCACGGCCGACAGCTCGACAGGCGCGGTGTCGGCCTTGCCGAAGACGACGTAGCTGCGATCCTCTGGCTCGGGGCTGCCGAACAGCTGCCCCACGCCGATGAGGATGTCGGCCAGGCCGTCGCCATTGACATCGCCCGCCGCGGCCACCGAGGTGCCGCTGTTCCTGTTGACGCCTTCGCCGCGAATCACGAAGCCGCCGCCCTGGCCGGCGGCGATCCGGTCCAGGTTGAAGGGCTCGGTGCCGGGCTTGCCGAAGACCACGTAGGTCGCGCCGGCGCGCCAGCCGCCGCCTGAGCCTTCACCCGGGACGCCGACGATCAGGTCGTCGAGCCCGTCGCCGTTGACATCGCCGGCACCCGCCACGCTGGTGCCGCTGGAGGCGTACTTGACCGTGGTGCCGTTGATGATGAAACCGCCCTTGCCGGCCGAAACGTCGGCAAGGTGGATGCTCGGGTCGATCGTCTGACGGGCCACCGGCTGCCGTGCCGTTGGCACGCGGGCGGCCGCCGATGCGCAACTGAGGGTTGCGGCCAGCGCGATCGTCGTCAACGCAACGGCTGGCCCCAGTCGCCCGGCGGATTGGACCCGGCGCAAATATCGATAAGAACCCATTGGCTTTCTTCTCCCGTTAAGGCAGCGGCCATCTCGATGACAGGCGAGGTGCGCTGCGCAGCGTTCAACGTAACTCTCGAAGTCAGATGACGTCCGGTCATTCTGAGAGCGAATACATAACTTGTCAGTTTACAGGCTCGATAGAACAGGGCATCCCATCACGGCGGGCTTTCGGCCGCGGGTTGCACCTGCTGGTTGACCAGCAGCTGGGCGCGGCCGGCGACGCTGTTCCACACCGTGTAGGGTTGACCGTCGTGGAAGACAGTGCCCACGTTCTTCCAGTCGCCCCAGTTGGTGGCCAGCAGATCGCCGGCATTGCCATCGACGACGAGCTGATGGCGGCGTATCGGCTGTGTGAACTTGTAGCTGCCGTTCGCCCAGCCGAGCGAGGCCCGGTTGCCTGCGTGGAGGAGGTTCATGCCGCTCATGTCCTGCACGTCTGCCACGGCCAGGCGCAGCTGGTTGTCGCCGCTGCCTGTCAGGTCGATGCGCTCGATCGATTCGATGCGCGAGGCGCTGCCCGGCATGCTCATGTCCTGGCTGAAGATGGTGCGTAAATTGAGCACTATGTCTGCACCGGACAGGCTGAGCGTGTCGAAGCCCGCGCCGCCGTCGATGCGGGCCAGCTGCCTGCGGTTGGCGCCTTGCCCGTAAGGCAGCCTCAGCGCCTTGACGTTGCTGGCGTTCACCACCAGGGTGTCGTTGCCCGGGCCGCCGTAGAGCACATCGGCACCGCCGTTGCCTGTCAGGACGTCGTTGCCGGCGCCGCCTGCCAATGATTCGCTGGCTTTGCTGCCGGTCAGCGTGTCGTCCGCCGGGCCGCCCACCTGGTCGAAGGCGGTTGGCCTGAAGGCGGCGCTGGTCCCGCCGAAGACGACGTAGCTGCGACCCGCGTAATCGTCATCGGTCAGGCTGCGCCTGGGCGCTCCCAGGATCAGGTCGGGCAGGCCATCGCCGTTCACGTCGCCGGCGGCGGCCACGCTCGTGCCCATGGCGCCGTAGTTGCCTTCGCCCAGGATCGTGATGCCGTCGGTGGCGCCACCGGTGACGTAGCTCAGCCGGACAGACGTGGCGTCTGTCTTGCCGAAGACCACGTAGCTGCGACCGCCCTGGTAGAAGTCATAGGCGTCTGCACCGGGTGCGCCGAGAAGCACGTCAGACAAGCCGTCGCCGTTGATGTCGCCGATGCTGGCCACGCTGTTGCCGCTGTAGTCGTAGCGGATGGATTCGCCGTAGATGGCGAAGCCGTTGCCCAGGCCGCTTTCGATGTCCACCAGCTTGACCGGCTCGGTGGTCTTGCGGCCGAAGATGACGTAGGTGACGCCCATGGCCCAGCGGCCGTATTTCCAGTAGGTGCCGGGTGCGCCGATCAGCACGTCGGCGAGACCGTCGCCGTTCATGTCGCCGGCGGCGGCCACGCTGCTGCCGCTGCCGTCGTAGTCGTCCCAACCGTCGAGCTTGAAGCCACCAGTGCCGGCGGCGACCGCGGTGAGTTCGATCGGCGCTGTGTCCGGCCGGCCGAACACCACGTAGCTGCGGCCGGCACCGCCGTTCAGCCCCGGCGCGCCGATCACCAGATCGGCCAGGCCGTCGCCGTTCACATCGCCGGCGCCCGAGATCACGGTGTCGCGCTGATTCGGCACCTCGCCATTGATCACGACCCCGCCGCTGCCTTGCGCGACCGCCGAGAGCTCGATCGGTGCCGTGCCCGTCTGGCCGAACACGACGTAGCTGCGGGCGTTGTTCTGCTCGCCGAAGCGGTCGTAGACGACGGCAATGGCCACGTCGGCCAGCCCGTCGCCGTTGAAGTCGCCCGCGGCGCGCACATTGAAACCGGTGGCGGTGTTGGGGCTGGACGCATGGATCGCGAAGCCACCGCCGTGGCCCGCCGCCAAGGCGGACAGCTCGACGGCCTCGGTGTCGGCCTTGCCGAACACGACGTAGCTGCGGGTCGCGTACTCGGGCTTGCCATAGCGCGTGGCCACGCCGATGGCGAAGTCGGCGAGGCCGTCGCCGTTGACGTCGCCGGCGGCGGCCACTGCGGTGCCGCTGCCCAGGTTCACGCCTTCGCCGCGGATCACGAAGCCGCCACCGTGGCCGGCGGCGATTTCGGTCAGGTCGACAGCCTGCGTGCCGGGCTTGCCGAACACCACGTAGCTCGCGCCGGCACGGTCTGCGTAGCTGCCCGTGCCTTCTCCCGGCACGCCGACGAGCAGATCGTCCAAGCCGTCGCCATTGACGTCGCCAATGCCCGCCACGCTCTTGCCACTGAAAGCGTACTGGACATTCGGGCCGTTGATGATGAAGCCGCCCTTGCCGGAAGCGACATCCGACAGCACGATGTTCTTGACTTCCGCCGGGCGTGCCAGCGACGACCGCGCGCCCGGCATCTTGCCGGGCGACTTCAGGGCCGGCGCCTGGGCGGCAGCCGGTGCGCAACTCATTGCCGCGGCCAGCGCAATCGCCGTCAATGCAGCGGCCGGGCCCAATCGCCCGGCGGGCCGGGCGGGGCTGAAAGCTCGATAAGCATCCATTGCTGTTGTCCCCCTGGTATGGCAGCCACCGCCTCATTGGGCGGCCCCGGCAGATGACCAGCCGGTGCGCTGCACCATGCGTAACGTAGCACCCGGGCCTGGCGCCGTCCAGCGCCAATTGGCCGTTCCCCTAACTTGTTAGTTAGCGGTATTTTCGTTCTGGCGAGGGTCGAACGCCTGGTTACCAAAAGAACGCCCGCCCGTCAGCCAGCAGAAAGCGGTTTCAAACAGAATCCAAGCGGGAACCCGAGACGCCCGTTCGAGGCGCAGGGGGCCGGAGGAGACTGCATGAAACGGCTGAACCATCGCGCGGCCAGCTCGGCTGCGCCTGTGGGCGTCACCCTCGCCTGCGCGGCCTTCGCGCTGGCGGCTGCTGCCGCCAACCCGGCCTTCGCCGCCGGCGGTCGCGCTGGCGCGCTCACGATCGGCATCGAGAACGTCAACGACTCGCCGCTGAAGGCCTCGAACTACCGGACGCTGCTGCGCTTCGTTCCGCGATCGACGATGGATGTCGACCGCGTCTATTTCGGCTTCAAGCTGCGCGGCGCCAACTGCTGGGATGCCGGCAACGCCGAATACGGCGCGGGCGACGGCGGGTTGATGCTGGTGCGGCTCGTCCGCATCGACAAGGCCACCGGCCTGCCCGCCGAGACGATCGATTCAGAGACTGTCAACGGCTGCACGCGCCACAACCAGGCCAAGGCCGAGGTGGACGACCAGATCCCGGTGCTGGCCTGGGCATCGCTGCGGGCCACGCTGAAGGCCGGGCACATGTATGGCCTGGTGGTCAGCAATGTGCACGCCGATCCGGCGCACAACTTCTTCTCGTTCAACGCGCCCATCGGTGATGCCGCGCTGGCCGGCCCGCACGGTCGCAACGAACTCAGCCGTTATGCCAAAGGCGCGTTGATGTCGCTGGACCCGCGCGAACACGTGGCCTGGTCAGAAGACGGCGGCAACAGCTGGCGCTACGGCAAGGCCAACGGCCAGTACCTGTCGTACATCAACGACCACGACACCAACCACCCGGCGATCCGCTTCCCGCAGTATGGCTTTCGGCTGACCAACGGCAGCACGGTGCCGGGCCAGCCCTACTACGCCTACAGCGTTGATTGCAACGGCTGCACCGTGGCTTATGCCAACGCCAAGGTCGGCCGAGACCTGAGCGAGGTTGGCGGCTACACCGCCGGCGAGAGTGGCATCGGCACGCTGACGCTGAAGAACCTGTCGACCGGCCAGCAGGCCAGCTGTACGCCGTCGCAGGGCTACGGTTTTCGCAAATGCCCGTTGTCGCCGGCCGTGCATGTGGCCCCGGGGCAGAGCTATTCGGTCCACGCCACCGGCGTTGTCGAGCTGATGAAGATGGATTACTCGCAGCGCCTGCTGTTCCCGCAGGTGGGCACCAGCAGCGGCGATTTCACCGCCTACCAGCCCTCGCCAGCGCCAGGCACCAACAAGCAGGACGTGCCCAACCTGTGGGCCGGCCCCTTGTCGCCCCACGTGCCGAACTGACCGTCACATCGACCACCGACCACGCCGCCACCTTGTCCCCCAAAGAGGAGAACACCTTGAACCCGATCTTCTTCCGCCGCGCATGGCCCGTTGGTGCCAGCCTCATGCTCGCCGCACTGCTCGCCCCTGCCGCGCACGCCGCGGCGACCGGCCCGGTGTGCCTGTACAAGGACGCCAACTACGGCGGCAAGCCCAATTGCAAGAGCGCCGACACGCCGAACCTGAAGGACACCTGGAACGACAAGACCTCGTCGGTCAAGGTCAGCGCAGGCTATGAGGCCACGCTGTTCGAGAACAAGCAATACGGCGGCCGCTCATTGACGCTGAAGGTGCACACCGCCAGCCTGGCCGGCGCCAACTTCAACGACATCACCACCTCGCTCAAGGTGGTCAAGAAGTGCACCGCCGTCAGCTGGCAAGAAGGCGTGAACTACTGGCTGGGCGACGTGGTGCGCTACGAGCCGAACGGCCAGTACTACAAGGTCATCAACGTCACGGCCAACGGCACCGACGGCACCAACCCGACCATCAGCACTTGGTACTGGGCGCCCACCACCTGTGGTGACGGCGGTGGCGACAGCGGCAAGCTCAGCGGCGGCTACTACGTGAACTGGACGGCCTCGCCGCCGCGCCTGCGCGACCTGCCCACCAACTACAACCTGGTCTACCTGTTCCACGCGGTGCCAGTGGGCGGGCCGCCAGGCACCACCGGCGCGGTGACGTATTCGCCGCCGGGCGACGGCCGCGGTGCCGCCACGCACCTGAACGAAGACATCGCCTACGCGCGCACGGTGCAGCATCGCAAGGTGATGTTGTCGGTCGGCGGCGCGGGCAATGGCATGAGCTTTCCGACCCGCACCAAGTCGCAGACCTTCGTCAACAGCATTGTCTCGATCTACAACCAGCTCGGTGGCTTCGACGGCATGGACTGGAACACCTTCGAAGGCAGCCAGAAGCCCGACACCAGCGAGATGGCCTGGATCAGCCAGGAGCTCAAGCGCCTGTACCCCGGCTTCATCATCAGCGCGCCGCCGGCGCCGTGGAACTCGGTCGACAAGACCTTCTGCAAGGACATGCTGAACGCCGGTGCGCTCGACTACTGCGCCCCGCAGTACTACGACGGCCCCGGCCTGGCCGAGCCGGACTACGTGGTGGGCAACGTGCAGGAGTGGGTCAACCTGCTGGGCCCGACGCACGTGGTGGTCGGCCTGGGCATCAACACCTCGCTGCCGAACTACATGACCAAGGCGCAAGCGATCGACACCTGGACACGCGTCGAAGCCGCGAACCCCACGATCCACGGCGGCTTCGATTGGGAAACCGGCAGCGACGAGGCCCAGGGCTGGCCCTTCGCCAACGGCGTGGCGCCGTTGATATTGCATTGAAGTGGCGGGTTGGGCAGCAGGCTCAGGATTGATCGGAAACACAAAACTCCGTTCGGGCTGAGCTTGCCGAAGCCAACGTGCTGCTCAACCCTACCGCCCCCTTCGACAAGCTCAGGGCGAACGGAGTGAGGCGTGCTGCTCCACCCAGGAACTCAGCGAACTGAAGGTGTCTGGATCGGCGCCTGCTAATGCGTTAGATGAGCACACCGATTCATCGTCACGCATCGCACGGCCGACCGCGGCCGCGCTGCGCCGCGAACCTGTCAGTCGAGCGCCACCACCGTGTCGCCCTCGCCCGGCTGGCAGCCTTCGGCGATCGGCTCCCAGCCGCGGTGGATGACGACGCGGCGGCCGGCGTGGCACAGCTCGACGCGGGTCGCACCGGGCACCTTGTCGTGCACGAAGCGCTCCATCGACGCGGGCATCGAGACACGGTAGACGGCGTGGGCGATGTCGTCGGCCGGGTGGTCGTCGCTGTGCAGCCAGGGGATGAACGCGCCGAACCACATCAACGGGCGGAACAGGTCGAAGGCCGTCGGCTCGTAGCCCTGTTGCTTCAGCCAGCGCTGGGCCTGGGCACGCGGTGAATCGCCATCGCCTGGCACATCCACCAGCGACAGATCGCCCCAGGCGCTGGCCAGCAGTTCCATCACCCACTGGTTGCAGTTCTGGTAGCGCAGGCTGTAGGGGTAGGCGTTGGCGCTGTAGTCGGCGGCCAGCAGCTCCAGCACCTGCGGCTTGCTCAGCGCCTTGCGTTCCAGCTGCGCGCCGGTTTCGGCCGGCAGGAAGATGATCGAGACATAAGCTTCGGCCGGGTTGTCGGTGCCCAGCAGAAAGCCCGAGATGCCTTGGTCGAAGATGCGCGGGCGTTGTTCGTCGCAGGCGTAGTAGAGCTGACGCACCGACCACGGCCCGTTCGGGCTGGCCTGCAGGCTGACGCCGGCGTGCGAGTAGCGCAGGCCGAACCAGCTCAGGTCCAACCCGGAACGCGCCATCAGCGCCAGCGGCTGGCCTGAAGCTTCAAGCTCGGCCTTGACGATGCCGCCGAAGCGGAACAGCGTGTCCTGCTGGTCGATGTTGAGCTTGGCCTGGCGGTCGCAATAGCGCAGCGACGCGGCCTGTGCCGCGCCGATGCACGATGCGGCGGCCAGCAGCGCGGCCGCCAATCCGCGGGCGGCTCCCAGCCTGCCCGCCCGACCTGCCAGGATCAAAGCGTGACGGGGTTCGACGCCAGCTCTTGGTACCAGGCGTCTTCCAGCACCAGGAAGAAAGCCTGACGGTTGTCGGCGCGGGCGAATTCGACGCCGTAGTCGCGGTTGCGTGCGCTGACCACCTGGCCGACCACCACGCCGCCCGCATCGGCGGCCTTTTGCGGCAGGTACAGCTCGAAGGCCTCACCGGCGCCGGCCGCCGGCTGCAGCATCACGCGCAGCTTGCCGGGGCGGTCTTCAGCGGCCGCCACCTCGATCACCTTGTAGTCGCCGTCGGCGGTGCGGTTCGGGCGGTCCGAGCTTTCGCTGGAGTTCTTGAACGAGTCCGACACGCTGCCCACCGAGGTGGACAGGCTCTCGGACGCCGACGATGCGGCCGAGCTGGCGGCCAGCGCCGGCAGGGTGGCACCGGCCAGGGCCAGCAGGACGGCGGGGGCGAGGAAACGGCGGATCGGGGTCATGAAACGGCACCCATCAAAGTTGCGTTGCGCGGATGATGCCTGAAGCGCCGAGGCACCCTGCCGCCACGGGGGCAAGAAGGTGTTACAGCCGATGTGAGCAACAGTTGGCGCCATTCGTTTCGCCGAAGGCCGCGGGTCGCCAAGGCAGGTCAAGACGGCGGCGCGCGCGCCGATACCGCTGCCACACGCGCCAATCGCTAGCAGTGATGTCTCGCTGCCCACTGAGCGCCCCAAGGCTCGGAAAGCGAGCCCCAAAGAGGACCAAGGACCAAGGGACTCGGGAGCGGCTTTTCGCTTCCTCGAGAGCAACAGGACATGCACGAATCGCCCCAGGACAACGCCGAAGACCACGCGAGCAAACCGGCGTTCGACCACCAGAGCATTCTCGACAGCATGTTCGAGACGATGGAGGAAGGCGTCAGCGTTTTCGACGCCAACCTGCGGTTGGTGACGGTGAACCGCCGCTTTCGCGAGCTGCTGACATTTCCCGACGCGCTGTATGTCGCGGGAACGCCGTTCGAGGCCTTCGTGCGTTTCAACGTCGAACGTGGTGATTACGGGCCCGGCGACATCGAGCAGCAGGTGCGCGACCGGGTCGAGACGGCGCGCCAGTTCCAGGCCCATCAGTTCGAGCGTGAACGGCCCGACGGCACCATCCTCGAGGTGCGCGGCCGCCCGCTGCCGGGCGGCGGCTTCGTCACCATCTATGCCGACATCACCCAGCGCGCCCGGGCCGAACGCGCACTGCGCCAGTCCAACCTGTTGCTCGAGAAGACTTTCGAGACGATGGACCAGGGCATCAGCATCGCCGACAAGGACTTGACGATGCTCGGCACGAACCGGCGCTTTCGCGAGCTGCTGGACTTCCCCGAATCGCTGTGCCAGCCGAACACGCCGTTCGAGTCTTTCATCCGCTACAACGCCGAGCGCGGGGACTACGGGCTCGGTGACGCCGAAGACCAGGTGCGCGCCCGTGTCGCAATGGCGAGCAAGTTCGAGCCGCATTGCTTCGAACGCGAGCGGCCCGATGGCACGGTGCTCGAGATCCGCGGCATGCCGATGCGCGAAGGCGGGTTCGTGACGATCTACACCGACGTCACCCAGCGCGCGCAGGCCGAGCGCGCGATGCGCGAAAGCGAGGCGCGCTTTCGCAGCCTGACCGAGCTGTCGTCCGACTGGTTCTGGGAGCAGGACCTGCACCAGCGCTTCACCCGGCTCGAGGGGCGGCACGCCAGCGGTGGCGACAACGCCTTCGATGCCGAGCTGGGCAAGACCTGGTGGGAGCTGGGCTACGAAATCGAAGAGGGCTGGGATGCGCACCGCCAACTGCTGACCGAGCAGAAGCCGTTTCGTGACGTGGTGATGCGGCGCATACCGCTCGACGGCCCGGCCACCTACGTGCGCGTGAGCGGCACGCCGATCCGGGCGCGCGACGGCAGCCTGGCCGGCTACCGCGGCGTGGGGCGCGACATCACCCAGCAGCGTGGCGCCGAAGAGCGCATCCGCTATCTGGCGACGCATGACGAGCTGACCGGCCTGCCGAACCGGGTCTGGTTCGGCGAGTTGCTGCAGCTGGCGATCCAGACGGCGCAGCGCCACGGGCGAAAGTTCGCGGTGTTGTTCATCGACCTGGACCAGTTCAAATCGATCAACGACACGCTGGGCCACGCGGTCGGCGACCAACTGCTGGAAGCCATCGCGCTGCGCTTGAAGTCTTGCCTGCGCGGCGCGGACGTGGTGGCCCGGTTGGGCGGCGACGAGTTCGTGGTGCTGCTGCAGGACCTGCACAGAAGCGAAGACGTGGCGGCAGTGGCGACCAAGATTCTTTCGGCGGTGGTCGAGCCGGTGGAGGTTCATGGTCTGCACTGCCGGGTGACGGCCAGCATCGGCATCTGCCTCTTCCCCGACGATGCGCAGGACGAGCGCACGCTGATGAAGAACGCGGACATCGCGATGTACGCGGCCAAGGACCGGGGCAAGAACAACTTCCAGTTCCATTCGAGCGCCGTCACGGCGCAGTCGCTCGAGCGCATGGCGATGGAGCTGAATCTGCGCAACGCGCTGCCGCGGCAGGAATTCGCGTTGCACTACCAGGCCAAGGTCGACCTGAACACCAACGAGATCACGGGCGTCGAGGCGCTGCTGCGCTGGAACAGCCCCGAACTCGGGCCCATCGGCCCGGCGCGGTTCATTCCCGTGGCCGAGCAGTGCGGGCTCATCGTGCCCATCGGCAAGTGGGTGCTGCAGCAGGCTTGTATCCAGAACATGGCCTGGCAACGCCAGGGCTTTGCCCCGATCGGGGTGTCGGTCAACCTGTCGGTGCGCCAGCTGATGCAAGACGGCCTGCTGGACGACATCACCGAGGCGCTGTGCAGCGCCGGGATGGACCCGACCCTGCTGGAACTGGAGATCACCGAAGGCATGGTGATGCACGACATCGAGCACGTGGCGCAGCTGTTGCGGGCCATCAAGCGGATGGGCGTGCGCATCTCGATCGACGACTTCGGCACCGGCTACTCCTCGCTCGCATACCTCAAGCGCTTTCCGGTCGACGTGATCAAGATCGACCGTTCATTCATCCGCGACATCGCCACCGACCCCGCCGACCGGACGATCACCGAGGCGATCATCGCGATGGGCAAGACGCTCAACCTGACTGTCGTGGCCGAGGGCGTGGAAACGGCCGAGCAGCGCGACGTGCTGCGCGAGATCGCCTGTGACGAGATCCAGGGCTACTACTTCAGCCGCCCGGTGCCGCCGGAACAGGTGACGCCGCTGCTGCAAAGCCACACACTGTCGGGCAAGCCCGCCACTGTGTGTGCACCACCGCGAACGCTGGGGCTGACCGCCACCGAGTCGCCCTGACGGCTGGGGCCGACCGCCACGCAAACGGTTCCACGCCCTTCGAAGCCGCCGCAGCAGCGAACTGACCGCCAAGTAGGCCGGTTTTCTGCCTTTGACGCGGAAATCAGCCGCTCACACTTCGGCCCGAACCAACGCTGGTTCGACGCAGTAGGAGTACGGTCCCATGACTCAATTCAGCATCAAAGCCCGCCTGGGTCTGTTGGTCGGCGCGCTGCTCGCGCTGCTGGTCCTGTCGTCTTACAGCACGGTGCACCACATGCGCAATGCTGAAGACACGCTGCGCGACCTGTACAAGGACCGCGTGGTGCCGCTGGAGCAGCTGAAGATGGTGGCCGACGGCTATGCGGTCGGCATGGTCGATGCAGCCCACAAGGTGCGCGACGGTGCCTTCACCGGCGACGTCGGCGCCAAGGCCGTGACCGAAGCGCGGCAGCAGATCGACAGCAACTGGAAGGCCTACCTCGCCACCGAGCTGAACGACCAGGAACGAGCCTTGATCGCGAAGGGGACGCCGCTGATGAAGCAGGCGGACCAGGCGGCCGAGAAACTGCTCGGCCTGATGAAGGCCGGCGACAACGAGGCGCTGCGCGCCTATGCGGCCAAGGAGATGTACCCGGCGATCGACCCGATCGGCGACGTGGTCAACTCGCTGGTGCAGGTTCAGCTCGAAGTGGCGAAACACGAATACGAAGCCAGCGAAGCCGAGGGCACGGTCGTGCTGTGGCGCAATGTGATCATCTCGGCGATCGTCGTGCTGGGCGCCGGTTTGTTGGCCCTGGGCCTGATCCGCTCGATCGTCAACCCGCTGGCCCAGGCGGTGAAGGTGGCCGAGGCGGTTGCCAACGGTGACCTGAGCCAGCAGATCGATGTGCGTTCCCGCGACGAGACCGGCCAGTTGCTGGCCGCGCTGAAGCGGATGAACGAAGGCCTGGTCCGCATCGTCGGCCAGGTGCGCTCGAGCTCCGACTCGATCGCCACCGGCTCGGCGCAGATCGCCAACGGCAATGCCGACCTGAGCCAACGCACCGAAGAGCAGGCCAGCAACCTGCAGCAGACGGCTGCGTCGATGGAGCAGCTGACCGCCACCGTCAAGAACAACGCCGACACCGCCCGCGCAGCCAACCAGCTGGCATCGAGCGCATCGGACGTGGCCGCGCAAGGTGGCCAGGTCGTCGGCCAGGTGGTGACGACGATGGAGCAGATCACCGAAGCCTCGCGTCGCATTTCCGACATCATCGGCGTGATCGACGGCATCGCCTTCCAGACCAACATCCTGGCCTTGAACGCGGCCGTCGAAGCCGCACGCGCTGGCGAACAGGGCCGCGGCTTCGCGGTGGTGGCCGGCGAGGTGCGCTCGCTGGCCCAGCGCAGCGCCCAGGCCGCCAAAGAGATCAAGTCGCTGATCGGCGACAGTGTCGGCAAGGTCGAGGCCGGCAGCCAGCTGGCCGGCGATGCGGGCCGCACGATGAACGACATCGTGACCCAGGTCCGCCGCGTGACCGACCTGATCGCCGAGATCAGCGCCGCCAGCAACGAGCAAAGCCAGGGCATCGGCCAGGTCGGCGACGCGATCGCGCAGCTGGACCAAGTCACCCAGCAGAACGCCGCGCTGGTCGAAGAAAGCGCTGCAGCGGCCGAAAGCCTGAAGCAGCAGGCCGCCAAGATGAACGAGGTGGTGGCGGCGTTCCGCCTGGCCTGAATCTGCTCCGCGGAGCCCGCGGTAGCGCCTTCGCTAGTTCGCCGGTTTGACGACCTTCACGCTGGTGCCGGTGCTGAGGGTGGCGTCGGAACCGTTCCACTGCTGACCGGCGGAAACGCGGTCGGCGTTGGCGAAGCGGACGGCGAAGCGAACGTCGTCGCGGTTCTTCGCGAAGGCGTCAGGCGCGGCCAGCAGCACGTCGTAGGTGCCTGTCGCCGCGTTGTCCGGAACGGTCAGCGTGATGCCGATGCGCGATGACGCCTGGCCTTGTGCAGGCAGCTTGCTCAACTTCCTGTGGCGGGCCTTGATGATGGCACCCGTGGTCCGGTGCTTCAGGCGCACTTCCAGCGGCCGGTCGACGAACATGCGCGACCAGCCCGCATTGCGCAGGTCCACCTGGAACAGCAGGCTGCCGCCGCGCTGGGCCTGGTCCGGATGGGTGATCTTGTCGAGCTGGATGCGGTAGCCCATCTGCGCCGACACGGTGGTGTAGCAGCCCTCGGACTTCCAGTTGTTCAGCACCAGCGGCGCGTAGTCGGCATTCAGCCAGGCCAGGTGGTACTGCGGGCCTTCCGCCAGGATGTCGGTGCAGGCGCTGCGCAGCGGCTCTTCGCCGCCCTGGCAGGTCTCGCCGCCGAACGAACCCTTCTTCGTCAGCTGTTGGATGTAGGTGCGCAGGTCCGGCGTGGGGTAGGTGCCGGTGTCTGTCGGGCCGGCCAGGAAGCAGTCGTTGTGCGAGGCCACCCGCGGCGGCGCGTTGGCGTCGGGGTACCAGAGCTTCAAGTCACCCGGATAGCGGAAGGCGATCTGCGTGGTGGCCGGCACATTGGCCAGCAGCGCGTCGCGCACGATCAGGCGATTGGCGTCGGCCGTGTCGCAGGAGGTGTCGCCGGAGTGATAGCCGCAGGAGTTGCCCGACTTCGAAGAGTGCCACTCGCCCCAGGCCCCGATGAAGCCGGCGCGCATGTAAGGGATGGCCTCGGCATGCGCGGCGAGCACCGGCTTCAGCTGCGTCAGGTGGCGCGCGATCTGGGTGGCGGTGGCGTCATTGCCGCCAGCGGTGAAGTCGTAGGCGAACAGCAGTTCAGCCTTCATGCCCTCGGCGCGGATCGCCTCCAGGCGGGTGCCCAGCGTGTTCAGAACCGACGAGGGGATGTCGCCGTTGCGGTAGGCCGCGAGCAAGACCGGTGCATGAACCAGGCGCTGCCCACGCGAATAGGCCGAGCGCACGCTGCCGATGTCGAAGTCATTGATGAGATCGCTGCCCGCCCAGCTGTAAAAGCCACGGTCGGGGTTGGGCATGTCGGCGGAGTTCGCGACAAACGTCGTCGAGACAGACGCCGCGCTGGCGCTGAAGGCCCACACGGCCGGAGCGAGTGCCAGGGCCAAGGCGCCGATGCGAGAAGGCAGCGGCCGGGAGACGTGATGCATCGAGAAGCTCCTGATCTGGATGAGCGCCCGCACGGCCGGAACGCAGCGGTCGACCATTGGCGTGCCCCGCTTGAATCGTATAGGCCAGCTCGTGGCAGAAAGGGGTGCAACTGGTTCCCGAATGCAACAGACCGCTGCGCAAGACGGAAGCGGAGCGCGAGGGCTCGGCAGCGTTTCGATCGAGCAACCTCGACGTCGCTCACCAAGACATTCCTTGAGAAACCCGGCGCACGAGGCGCGGCGCTGACGGACTAAGATCGCGGCTTCGCCATGCGAGCCGACCGCCACACCCACGCCTCACGCCGCCACCTTGTGTGGCTGCTGTGGCTGGCCATGCTGCTGCCGCTGGCTCAGGCGGCGGCGAACTGGCACGCGCTGTCGCACACGGCGGCGTCAGCCGCCGGCGGTGAAACCGACAGCGACAGCAAGGCGCTGCATGCGTCGAGCTGCGCGCTGTGCCTCAGCGCCGCCGTTGTCAGCAGCGGTGCGCTGCCCAGCAAGCCGCCCGGCTTGCTGCTGTTGGCCAGCAGCCATGCGGCACCCCAGGTCGCTATCCACGGCGTCCACCACGCCGTCGATTGGCCGGCCTACCAAAGCCGCGCCCCGCCCGTCATTCCCTGCTGATCGTTGCCCGTCGCGTCGGACACGCCCTTGCTCGCCTGTGAGCGGGCGCGCGCCGACGCCGTCGAACGCTTTCGCCTGGAATGAACCTACATGCATTTGCTATGCCCTGCGAGCCTCGCGCTCGCCTTTGTCGCGCCCATCGCCGCCGCGGCCCCTTCGCCTGACACCCCACCGCCCGCCGACATCAAGACCATCCGCCAGGAGATCGACGCGATGCGCGCCGCCTACGAGGCGCGGTTGCAGGCGCTTGAAGACCGGCTGAAGGCCGCCGAAGCGGCTGCCGCTGCGCCGCCGCCCGCGCCCGCCGTTGCCGCGGTGGCCGCCCCGCCTTCCCCGCCCGCCGCCGCCCCTGCGGCAGGTGCTGGCGGTGGCGGCGCCAACGCCTTCAACCCCGCCATCTCGCTGATCCTTTCAGGCCAGTACGGACGCCTGTCGAAAGACCCCGCCCACTACGCGATCACCGGCTTCCAGCTGCCCACCGATGCCGAACTCGGCCCGGGCGAGCGTGGCTTCGGGTTGGGCGAGACCGAACTGGGGCTCGCCGCCAGCATCGACCCGTGGTTGCGTGGCGCGGTGAACATCGCACTGGCGCCAGACGACGGCGTGGAAGTCGAGGAAGCCTTCATCGAGACCACCGCGCTCGACTATGGCTTCACGCTGCGCGGCGGCCGCTTCTTCTCGGCCATCGGCTACCTGAACTCGCAGCACGCCCACACCTGGGACTTCGTCGACAACCCGCTGGCCTACCAGGCACTGCTGGGCACGCAGCATGGCGACGACGGCCTGCGCTTGAGCTGGCTGGCACCGACCGACCAGTACATCGAGCTGGCCGCTGAGATCGGCCGCGGCCGCAGCTTCCCCGGTGGCGGCAACGACGGCAACGGCGCCGGCATGTGGGCGCTGGCGGCGCACACCGGCGGCGACCTGGGCGAGAGCCACAGCTGGCGCGCCGGTTTGTCGGTGCTGAAAACAAAGGCGAGCGACCAGGAGCTGGCGGCCATCGACGCGACCGGCACCGCCGTGACCAACGCCTTCAGCGGCAACACCCGCGTCTGGGTGGCCGACGCGGTGTGGAAGTGGGCACCGAACGGCAACGCGACGCGGACCAACTTCAAGCTGCAGGGCGAATACCTGCGCAGCACGAGCAGCGGCAACCTGGTCTACGGCCTGGACAGTGCCAACAGCGCCGGCAGCTACAGCGCAACGCAGTCGGGCTGGTACCTGCAAGGCATCTACCAGTTCATGCCGCGTTGGCGCGTGGGCCTGCGCACCGAGCAGCTGGACGCCGGCTCGCCGGACTACGGCGTGAACGCAGCGAGCTTTGCGGCCAGCGGCTACCAACCGCGCAAGAACACGCTGATGCTGGACTTCAGCCCAAGCGAGTTCTCGCGCTTTCGCCTGCAGTTCGGGCAGGACCGTTCGCGCAACGGCGTGACCGACAACCAGATCTTCCTGCAATACCAGATGAGCCTCGGCGCGCACGGCGCCCATGGTTTCTAACCGCTGACCTTGGAGTACCGATGATGATGAAACGCATCACCCTGCCCGGCCTGCTGGCCGCGGCCCTGGCTTTGTTGTCCGCGCTGCCGGCCCAGGCCGCCCTGCGCGTGTTCGCCTGCGAACCTGAATGGGGCGCGCTGGCGCAAGAGCTGGGCGGCAGTCTTGTCGACGTGTCGGTGGCCACCACCGCGCTGCAGGATCCGCACCAGATCCAGGCCAAGCCCAGCCTGATCGCGCGGGCCCGCAATGCCGACCTGGTGGTCTGCACCGGCGCCGAACTCGAGATCGGCTGGCTGCCTATCCTGCTGCAGCAGTCGGGCAATGCGAAGGTGCAACCCGGCCAGCCTGGCAACTTCGCAGCGGCCGACCACGTGCGCAAACTCGAACTGCCGTCGCAGGTGGACCGCTCGCAAGGCGACGTGCACGCCGCCGGCAACCCGCACATCCAGACCGACCCGCGCAACATCGCGCTCGTCGCCACAGCGCTGGGTGCACGGCTACAGCAAGTGGACCCGGACCATGCGGCCGACTACGCCAAGCGCCAGGCCGATTTCACACAGCGCTGGCAGCAGGCGATGGCCCGCTGGACCACGCAGGCCGCGCCGCTGAAAGGCGCGCCGGTCGTGTCGCAGCACAAGGCCTTCGTCTACCTCTACGACTGGCTGGGCCTGAAGGAAGTGGCGGTACTCGAACCCAAGCCCGGCGTCGAGCCGAGCGCAGCCCACTTGCAAACCGTGCTCACCACGCTGAAGTCCACGCCGGCCCGCATGGTGGTGCGCGCCGCTTACCAGGACGGCAAGCCCTCAGAGTGGCTGAACAAGAACGCCGGCATCGCCGCGGTCACGCTGCCCTTCACTGTCGGTGGCAATGACGGCGCGAAGGACTTGTTCGGCCTGTTCGACGACACCGTGGCGCGGCTCGTGGCCGCCGGGAGCCAGAAATGAACTGGAGCGCGCTGGACTGGACCATCCTCGGCCCCGGCCTGATCGCCGGCCTGCTGGTGCTGCTGACCCATGTGCCGCTGGGCACGCAGGTGCTGGACCGCGGCATCGTCTTCATCGACCTGGCGATCGCGCAGATCGCCGGCTTGGGCGTGATCGCCGCCGATGCGCTGGGCTTGCCTGACGGCGGCATGGCGGTGCAAGTGGCCGCCGTGTGCGCCGCACTGCTCGGCGCCCTGCTGCTGACATGGACGGAACGGCGCGCTCCGCAACAACAAGAGGCCTTGATCGGCGTGCTGTTCATCCTCGCGGCCTGCGCCGGCATCTTGCTGCTGGCCGGCAACCCGCACGGCGGCGAGCATCTCAAAGACCTGCTGGTCGGCCAGATCCTCTGGGTCAACCCGTCGCAGCTGATGTGGCTGGCTGCCGTGTCGGCGCTGCTGTGCGCGGCGATGTGGCTGGGCTGGGTGCGGCGTCTCGGGCGCTTCGGCTTCTACGGCGCATTCGCGATCGCGGTCACCGCATCGGTGCAACTGGTTGGCGTGTACCTGGTGTTCTCGAGCCTGATCATCCCGGCACTCGCCACTCGAACCTTGCGCGGCCGCCGCAGGCTGGTGGTGGGCTACGTGATCGGCGCGATCGGTTATGCGCTGGGGCTGGCGCTGTCGGCACTGTTCGACCTGCCTTCGGGCGCTGTGATCGTGTGGACGCTGGCGGCCTGCGCACTGGCGAGCGTGTCGTTGGTGCGGGCGCCGGCGCCACGGCTGGCACCAGGCGAAGTCGGCCACGAGCAGGCCAGCTGATAATCCCGCTCGCGGCCGCTGCCCAAGCGTGACGCGAGCCGTTCGAAAGACCGGTCTCGCCCCGTGGGGGTCCCCCACGGGAGTTGGTTAGCGTGGCCCATTCGTGGCGCAGTCGGACACTGGCGATTCTCGCCAGACTGGACAGCGCTTCACCCGCAGGTTGGGTAGCGTGCCGCACCTTTGCCACCATGACGCTTTACACCCGGCTCACCACCCTGTTCATCGCCCGCGCGATGCTGTGTGGCCCGCAAGAAGCAGACGGCCTGGTGGCACGCATTGAAGCCTGCCTGGGCAGCACGGCGCCGTGGTGCCACAAGCTGGCGCAGCGCTGCGCTCGATTGCCGGGCGAACAATGGCGACGCCTGACGCCGCGCACGCTCGCCGATCTCGTCGAGCGCGACGAAGGCTACGAGGGCGCCTGGCACAGCGGCCCAAAACCTGACGTGCGGCGCTACCTGCTGCACTGGCCGCACCGCATGCCAGCGCCGCCGCTGGGGCTGGACCGGGTCCAGTTGCCCGATTGGCCGCACAGCCAAGCGCTGGCGCAATGGCTGGGCCAGTCGACCGGGGGTTTGTGGCGCCTGACGCGCAGCGCGCCATGGCAACGAAAAGCGCCGCTCGGCGAGCAGCACTACCGCTTCCAGCTGCTGGCCAAACGCAGTGGCGGCTGGCGCCTGCTGGAGGTGCCCGAGCCCTACCTGATGGCACTGCAGCGCCGGCTGCTCGACGATCTGCTCGACCGCATCCCGCCACACGAAGCGGCCTGCGGCTACGTACGCGAGCGCTCGGTGGTCGACCACGCACGTGCCCATGCGGGCCAGGCCGTGGTGCTGAAGTTCGACCTGCAAGACTTCTTCAGCTCGGTGCGCGCATCCCGCGTGCATGCGCTGTTCTCGACACTCGGCTACCCCGAGCAAGTGGCGCGCGAACTCACCGCACTGTGCACCGTGGCGACGCCGGAGCCGGTGCTGCGCCGCCTGCACCAGCAGGGCAGCCTGAGCTGGCCACAGCTGCAGCGCCTGCGCGAGCCGCACCTGCCGCAAGGCGCGCCCACTTCGGCGGCGCTGGCCAACCTCTGCGCCTTCCGGCTCGACCTGCGGCTGGACGGTCTGGCCCATGCGCTCGGCGCGCGCTACACGCGCTACGCCGACGACATCGTGCTGTCCGGCGGCGCCAACTTGCAGATGGCACGCGCCCGCATCGAAGCCTGGATCGCCCGCATCACCGGCGAAGAAGGCTTCACGCTCAACCTGCGCAAGTCGCGCTGCGTCACCACCGGCATCCGCCAATCCGTCTGCGGCATCGTCGTCAACCAGCACCCCAACCTGCCGCGCGAAGACTTCGACCGCCTGAAGGCCGTGCTGCACCAATGTATGCGCGACGGCCCTCATGCGCAAAACCGCGACGCCCTGCCGAACTGGCGCGACCACCTGCGCGGGCGCGTCGCCTGGGCGACCCAACTGAACCCGGAGAAGGCGCAGCGGCTGCAACGCTTGTACGACCAGATCGACTGGGGCTGAGCGCGTAGAGCGCAGTGGCAAGCGCCCGCCGTAGGCAGGTCGCGGCAGGCGCTCGCTCCGTCGCGGGTTACATCGGCCACGCCGGCGTGCGGCCTTCGCAAGTTAGTACCAGCAGCAGATCGTCGACCTCTTCGTTCTTGAAGTGGTTGCGCATCTCCTCGGTGTTAGGCAGTGTCAGTTCCCAATCGCCGGCGGGCGACTTGCCGATCATCGGCACCCACGCGCTGCCATTGCCGCGGCGGGTGCTGATCAGGCCATCGGTGGTCCCATCGACCGCCCCGCCAACGGCCAGTGACTCGCCTTGCGGTGTCAGCATCAGTTGCGTGTTGCCGATCTCGAAGGTCTGCCCATCGGCCCGCGCGACCGCGAACATCACCTGCTGGATCCGCACGTCATCGAAGTTCGGCGGGAAGCTCTGCCGATCCAGCTTGAACTTGACCGTCATCGGCGTTTCCGCATGCTCGGCGTTGTGCAAGGCGTACCACTGGTCGGCGTACTGATCGCGGATGCTCACGACACGATCGGCACTTTGCACGTCGTCCATCTGCTGGATCACCTGCTGGCGGTAGGTAAAGTCCTGCAGCGCCGTGTATTCGACGGTGAACAGGGCGTCTGCGATGGTGCCGAAGTCGAACGGATTCGCGGCCTTGGGCAGCTGCAGCTCCCAGCTCGTGTCCACGCCCATGCTCTCAAACGGCCGCAACATGCCCTGCTCGGCCTGCAGGTCGAGCAGCCCGGTAGCGCTGCTTGTCGAGGTGAACGCGATCAGCTCCGGATCGCGCCGCACCGTGAGCGTCTGGAACGTGTCGCCGCCGGTCACGACGCGCGAGATGCCTGAGGCGATCAGAGTCGCCCGCACGCCTCGGCGCGGCGGCACCAACGCGACCAGCGACAAGCTGACGCGTGAGATCAGCCGCAGGTAGTGCCCCGGGAAGCCGCTGTCGAACAGCGACATTGGCGTGGCAAATGGCAGGCGGCCTGTCTCGCGGAAGCGTTGAAACTCAACCGGGAACAGCTGCGCCAACGAAAACGTCTCCATCAACTGCAGCTTGCGTTTGTTGGAATCGAACGCGAACTGGTCGAGCCGGGTGATGTCTTGCAACAGCCGGACGGAACCGGTCATGCCGCGGCGATCGGGTTGACCGTCTTGGCTGTTGGGAGCTGAAGCTGAATCATCGGTGGCCTCCCAGTAGTCGGCCTTGATGAAGGGCGGGGGCGACTCCTGGCGCTCGAAGGCCAGTTGGTACTGGGCCAGCTGCGCCATGGCCGTAGCCTGCTGCAGGAAGTAGTTGTAGGCTCCGCCGAGGATGCCACTCATCCAGGCGTACAGCTCGGCGTTGGTGAACTTGTTGTTCAGGAATTGCACCGTGGCATCGGCCTGGTCGCGCTGGGTCTGCGCGATGAAGGATTCTTGGCGGGCCATGCCGGCGTGTGTTTGCGCCACAACCTTCTGCTGCGAGCTGATGGCCATGTCCTGGCCGGCGAGCTGCCGTTGCAACTGCCATTCCTGGCTGCGGCGCTCGAAGCTGGCCGTCATGGCCCCGACCTGTGCCGTCGCCTCCGCAGCTGCCTTTATGGCCCCCAGCGATGCGGTAGCGGTGACCGCGGTAGCGACATGCGTGGCCGCTGCCATCGCGGGCCCCTTGTCCGGCCCATAGGGTGCCGACAGCGCGCTGGTCATCGCCTGAGCCGCTGCCAGGTTGGCATCAGCTGCGGCCAACAGCATCCCTGTCGTCCCCGCTACGACGTGTGCATCCAGGGCACGACTTTCCCACAAGCTCAGGCCGCCATCGATCCAATCCTGGTAAGTGTCGCTCTGGATGGCTGCCCGGTCGTACTGGCGCTGCGCCACGTCTATGCCTTGATCGGCTTCGAGGACCTGCAGGCCTTTGAGGTCCAGTGCGGCATTGGCCAGGGCCAAGTCGTGGCCGGCCTTGAGCAGGCTGTAGGTTTCAGCGTCGCGTTTCTCGAGAGCGGCCAGGTAGGCTTGTTCGACCTGCTGCGCCACGCTGACCAGGTTCTTCGCACGCTCGATCAGTACGTTGTAGTGATAGGGTGTCGGGCGGAAATGGCGCTGCATCTCGCTGGCCGACGGCAGGCGATCGAAGTTCAGCGAAGGCTGCACGATCGGCGGGGCCTGTCGCGCGATGCCGGCAATGTTGCGGCCGCTGCGCAACTTGAACAGATTGAGTTCGGCGCGCATCCTCAAGGCATGCGGCACGGGATTCGGCGGGAACGGCGACAACTGGTCGTCCTGCGTCGGGGGCTGCATCTCGGGCAAGGCCAGCAACGACAAGGCCGAGGTGTACAGCGATCGTGCCCGCGCCACCGATTCGCCATCGTCGCGCGTGAACTCCGCGTCTGCGAAGTCCAGGTAGCAGCGCACCAGCGTCGTCAGCGTGAAATGGGTGTAGGCATTGGCGCGCACCATGGCGATCTCGTGAGGATTCAAGCCCACGCGCAGCCAGTTCTCAGGGTTGCGCTGGTACCGGGTCAGGATCGACTGTTCCAGTTCCAGGCCGCGGTAGATCTTGCGCTCGTCGAGCTTGAAGTGGTCCGTGTAGACCGTCTCGATCCAGTCAAGCGCCACCAGGTACTGGCCCGACTTCTGCAGCTGCATGGCCATCGCCATCGGCACGAAGTAGAAGATTTCCTGGTAGCAGCTGCTGCTCGCGTCGATGGTGAGCTTGGCCACGTCAACACGCCGCGCGACCAACTGCACATCGGTGAGTTGGTCCGTGATGACAATGCCGTTCAGCTTGTCGGGAAAGCCATCGTTGAGCTCCGCTTTGACGGCGACCAGATAGTCCGACGCGAGGATTCGTGCCTGAGCGGGCGTGAGCCGCGGCCGGTCGCGCAGCTCGGCCATCAGATCCGAAAATGCTTTGGTCTGCGCCGTGTGGGGGCGACTGTCGATCGGAGCCAGCGACACGGGGCGAAGCTCGGGCAGCAGGTAGCTTTCCGGGTAGGCGAAGACGCGCATCGCGGCGTTCCAGGTCGCATAGCCGCCCATCCACAACCACTCCTCGTCGAAATCGGACTCGATGTAGTGATCCGTGACGAGGGCCAGCTCCCAGTCGGCGGCCGAATTGACCGTCCCCAGCACTGGCGGTTCGGTTTTGAGGCGCCCTGTGCGCAGCGACAGCAACACCTCCTGGAGCGTGGCCAGCGCCTGCAGCGCGCGGGTGGTGCGTTGATGCCCCGAGTCCTTGCAGTCAATGCCCAGTTCACGGGTCAAGCGGTCGGCGATGACCGCGGCATCACGATCACCGGCGATGGCCACGACACAGGCCTGCCGTAGTAGCGGCAAGGCCAGCTCCTCGGCGGCCTCGACGACCGATTGCATTGCCTGCTTCAAGGTCATCTCTTGCTGCATGCGCGAGTCCAGCGTGCGCAGCCACGATTGCCGCGCCTGCGGCGTCGCACGCCAAGGGTTCAGCAACGCCTGCACGGCCTCGGCCGCGTCGGGAAGCTTGAAAGCATCCGGCCCGAGGATCAGGCCCTCGCCCTGCTCTTCGCTGCGCCACTGCGCATAGCGGCCCAGCTTGTTCACCTGCGTCAGGATGTCGCAGACGTCGATCCACTCCGCATCGAGCACGACGCCAGCCACGGCCAGCTCCCGAACGCGCATCAGGTGCAGGAAGGCGGTCGGCGTGAGCAGCTTCTCGCGAATCGACTCCTCCACAGCCTCGCCTCGCCGCCGCGCCTCGTCCAGCGCCAGCAGATCAGCCACCGGCCCCAGGACGCCGGAGACGATGTGGTCGAAGCCCGCCATCTGGGTCGGTTGCGCGCGGCGGGCCGTGTCGAGCCCGGCGCTGAATGCGGCCAGGTCCTCGCGCCGCGCAGTCCACAGATCGAAGGCGGCATCGCCTTCGCTGGCGGTGCGCAGGTCCTGCAAGATCACCAGGTCGGGGTCGATCACCGGCGCGGGCAAGTCGAATGAGGCACGGGCGGCATCGTCCTGCTGTTTCCAGACGACGCGCAGATGCTCCTTCTGCCAGCTGAGCAGCAACGCCTCGGGCAAGAGACTGTCGTCCAGCGGCTTCACGGTGGTCTCTTCGAGGCCGAACAAGGTCTTCAGTGCGCCTTCGGTCAATCCTTCAGCTTGCAGGAGCAGTTGATCCAGCCGGTCTGGCCGCGAGCCGGACAAGCCGATGCCCAGCCTGCCCGCCAGCGACTGGCGCGCGGCGTCTTCGTCGACACGCGCCAGTCGGATCTCCTCATGCGAGGTCCCCACACCACGCAGCAAGGCCACATACACCGCCTGGCGGTAGACCGCCTCTTCATCCTCGGGCAGGACGCTCGCATGCTTGCCCATGTAGCGACGCAGCACGTCGATGCACAGGCGCACCTGGTTGGCGGACTGGTTGGCTACGGCACGATGGGTGGACGTGACCAGATCGGCGAAGGGCTGCAGGTGGCTGTCGACCAGCAACTCGCGGGTGATCATGGCGCCTTCGGGTCCGGTCTTGGCCCTATGCACGGCGAAGTCCAGCAGGTCGTCCAAATAGGCTGCGGGACTGAAGACCGCGTCGGGATCGGCAGGGTCGAAGGGTTCGGCGACCACCAAGGCGCGGGTCAGGAGCGTGTCGTTCGGCTCCAGCGTGGCTTTGTCGATGGCACGGACGCTGAGCGTGTGGTCCCCAGCCTTGTCGATCTGGACGAGTGCGCTCCAGGTCGACCAATCGTCGGGAGCATGCGGGATCGCCGGCGTGTATTCGCCGTCGTCCAAGGCCCATTCCACCAGGGCGATGCCCGAATCGTCGAAAGCCTTGCCGCGGACGTCCACGGTCGCGATACCGTCCACCAACGGAAAGCCCGGGGCATTCTCTGCCGGCACGAGGAGCTCGAGGGTCGGCTCGACCGACTCGCCGAGCTGCACAGTCACGGCCTTCTCGATGGCATTGCTGAGCTTGTCGCGAGCCTTCACGACGATCGTGTGAGCGCCGACCCGAGCCTCCAGCGGAATGTCGGCTGACCAATGGGCCCAGCCGTCGACCGTTGCCGCGAGAACCGACGGGCCGTTCCCATACTTCCACTCGACGGCGTCGACCCCTGTCACGGCGTCGTCCGAACGGCCGACCAGATGAACGACATACGGGGGCGCGACAATGTCCGTCGGCTTGTCGACGCTGAGATTAGGCGGAACCCGGTCGAAGGTCACCGAACCCGAATCCGTATCGGAGCCGCCGACGTAGCCCGAGCCACTCGCGAACACTTTGATGACGATCATCCAGGCGCCGTCGGCGCTGGGATCGATGGCCGCCTGCCAGCTGGTCCAGGGCGTCTCGGCCGGCCCCGTCGGGGTGGCCAGCTGCGCCGGACCGGATCCCACGGTGACAGTGACATCCGTGATGGTCTCGTCAGCGGGACCGTCACCATCGGTCTCCCCGAACCATTCACACGACGCCGAGCCCGCCAGGAGCAAGGCTTCCTTGGCAAAGGCGGGGATAACTGCGCTGACGGTGGGTCTCAGGAATTTTCGGTCGATGAACGGCATCTCACGGGCTTGCCGATCGAGCGCAAGGTCAGGCTCACTCATCGACAGTTCTCCGGCCTCACGGGCATCGACGTTTTCTAGCTCCACGGAGGTTGCCTGCGCAGAGCCTTCGCCTCGGACATCGTGTTTACTGTGCTTCTTGGACATTGGCTTGTTCCCTGAATTGAGTGGAGAAGTTGCAAAGGAGTTGGGTCGCTAATCCAGGACTTCCTGATTCGAAAGCGCGCGACCTATGCGGGCCCGTGGCTGGCTACTGGATGGACCTGCACGGGCACATAACCCGGCACCCGCCGAGGTCGATCGGTTAGAAGAGATCGGCCAGCCAACTGCCGGCCATCCATCCGATGACGGCACCAGCAATGGCACCTCCAAGGCCGAAGGCGGCGGCTCCCACCGCAGTGCCCAGGCCCGGTCCCAGGAGCGCGGTCCCTATGACGGAGCCCAATGCCGCACCATCGGCGCCCAGTGCCATCGACGTGGACCAGGTTGTGGCTTGACGAACCGACTCGCGAGCGAACGGACGGACATCGCCACTGTCGACAGACTCCTTGCCGGCTTTGCCAAGATCCCAAATGGTCTTGGCCACGGCGGCCCAGAAGAGACCTCTTCCGAACCAACGAAGGTTTCTGATCGCAGGACTTTCGATAGCTTCCGGCGGAATGCCTTTGCCCGCGGCTGGTTTGATCAGGACTTCGCCTCCCTCGGCGCCACTTGGTTCCTGGGCCTTTCTCCATGGCATCCAACGTTCGGGTGGATATTCCGCAGGCCGTTCGTTGCTCATTCGTTCAAGATCTTTGGTGATGTCTTCGGTTGAATGGAACTCGGCACCCGCTTCTTCGGCCATCGGCACCGAAATGGCGAACGGATCGCCCTCGAAGTTGGTCGCTCCGCCCCGTTTCGTGCTGGCCGAGATGAATTGCGACCCGCCTTTGCCCTCTTGCGCGTTCAACACGTGTTCACCCGGAGAGAAGGTCGCCTCCGGGTTTTTCGCCGTCATCCCCAGATTGACAGGATCGAGATCGACATCCGTCTTTCGCCAGACAACATCGGGGTTCGGTCCTCTTGAATAGCCCTTCAGCATGCGACTCGCATCCGCGGCGGCCTGATCAACGTCGCTTTTCGACGATTGCTGAGAACCACACCTGCCGCTCATCGGATCGCATCCTTGAGCCACCGACGGCGCCAGCGAACCGAACTTGACGCCGTCCGAACTGAACGTCAAGCCAACCCCATTGAGCTGCGGCGTTTCAGTTGGCACGCTGGGATTGGTTCCGTGCGTGTCGGTCATCCGGCAAGGGCTGCAGGCGGCGTACTCATATAAGCACCACCCTCCAGCGATGCTGGATGGGTCAGTGCTCACCCACCTCCCCAACCAAGGCGCGTAATACCTCGCCCCGTGGTAGTTGAGCCCGGTTTCTTCATCCCTCTCCATCCCCGTGTACCGATACCGCTTCAGGCTCACCTCCGCTGCGCTGCGCCCAGCCTGGTACGCGGTGCTGCCATACGGGTAGTACTCTTCGTAGGTGATGATTTGCCCGTCGGCGTCGACTTCCAATGAAGCAGAGCCAAGGTGGTTGGCCAACTGGTAACGGGTCAGCCGCACGGGCACCTCGACCTCGTCACCAACGGTGCGGGTCTCGACCAGCGCGATGCGCTGATGGTCGTCCATCACATGCAGCGTTTCGCGTTCGAGCGAGACCGTGCCGGCCGCGTTGCGACGGCGGAAGACTTCGAAGCCGCCGAGGGTGATGCGCTCTTCGGTGAGGTTGCCGCCGTTCTTTTCTACGACCTTGCGGATGCGTTGGCCCGATGCGTCGTAGACGTAGTACGCCGTGCCGCCGCCGCCGAGGTCCACCCGCTGCAGCTGGTCGTGAAAGTCCCACGCCATGCTGCTCAGGTGCGGCATCGCAGTCATGTTGCCGTGGGCGTCGTAAGGGAAGCGCTGTGGTTCGTTGTTGCCGACCACGACGCCGCTCAGGCGGTTGCTCAGCTTTGTTGGCTCGGTGAGGCTGGCTTCGTCGTAGCTGTAGCCGCGCGTCCAGTTGCCGTTTGCGGCCTGGTGGACCAGCTGCAGGAAGTTGCCGACCGGGTCGTACGCATACCGTTCGACATAACGGCGCATGGCCTGGCCGTCGTTCGGGTGCGGCAGGTTGACGCGGAAGGCATCGTTCCAGCTCGTCTCGGGTTGCGAGACCTGGCCGATGTGCTCGCGCCCTTCGGCGGCCAGCAGGCGGTAGACCGCGTCGTAGGTGTAGTCGGCGCTCGGCGTGACGACTTGGTTCCTGAAGTAGATCGTCTGCTGGGCCGCGTCTTCGATGTGCGTGATGTTGCCGGCCGGGTCGTAGACATAGGCCAGGTCTTGCAACCGCTCACTGCCGCGCAGCGTCTGGCAATGCGTGAGCCGCAAGGTCAGCGGGTCGTAGGTGCAATCGGTGCGCAGGCCGTTGCCGTAGGCGACGCTCGTGCGCTGGCCCTTGGCGTCGTAGTCGATGTTGGTGACGAAGGGCGCGGCGGTCGTCGCCCCCCGCGGTTGCACCAACATCGCTTCCAGCAAGCCCGCGGCATTGAAACGCGGCCGGGTCTCGCTGCCGTCGGGGGCGGTCAACACCACAGGCCGGTTCAGCGCGTCGTAGGCCGTGCTGCTGGCGAAAACCTGGGAGTCGAGCGCCGTGTTGGCTGACCAGTCGAGTGTCGTCTTGTAGTCAGCAGCCAGGTGTCGCTGGCCAGTGAGCAGGTTGCCTTTGAAGTCGTAAGCCCCGCTGCTGGACACGCCCGCCTGATCGAATTGCTGGAAGACCTTGCCGCGCAGGTTGAGCGACTCGGCATCGACCACGCCTTCACCATACACAGTGCGGCCGATCAGCTTCTCTGCGCCGCTGCCCTCTTGCAAGAAGACCTCCAACGGCCGGCGCAATGCATCGCAAGTGCTGCGAAAGCGATGCCCGCGGCTGTCCCATGCGAAGGCGGGTTGACCGGCCGCGTCGTTGAGCATCCAGCGCTCACCCGCCTCCATGCTGGCCTGGTGGACGCGCGTGCCGAGCATGTCGAACGCGTAGCGCATGACGACGCGATCGTTGGCGTCGATGACTTCGCGCTGGTTGCTTTCGATGTCGAGCAGCACCCGGCTGGCGTGCATCTCTTCGACAGTGCCGCCGTCTTGCTCGAAACGGTTGTGGGCGATCGTCAGAAACGGCCGCCCCAGCGCATCAGCATGTGCCGCTGAAGGCGTAGCTGCGTGCACGGCCGTCTTGGCGGCGGCCACCTGTTCAGCGTCACCGAGTTCACCGCTTTGGCGCTGCGCATACCAGTTGGGCAGGTAATCGGCGGCTGCCAGTCGCCTGAAGAATCCGCCGACATCGGCATCGTCAGCCGGGTCTTCGATCAACACCGTGTCGTTGACATCCCAGCTGGCCTGTTGCCATGGGTCGAACACCACCTTTTCCCAGCTGTGGTTGGGGTGCAGCGTGGCCACCACGCGTTCCAGCGGGTCGTAGAACAAAGTTGAGCTGACGCCAACCTGGTGGTCGAACCGGAAGGCGTGCGTGTCGTCGAAGAAGGGCTCGAACTGCCTGACCGGCTTGCCCTTGTTGTTGAACAGCGTCCAGCCGCTGCCGACCCAACGCGGATCGACCACGGGGCCACCATCAACCAATGGGCCGGCTTCCGCGGGTACCTTCTTCTGAATCTCGCGCCCAGAGCCGTCCGAATAGCCGAGGCTGAGCTGAACTTTCAAACCGTCGTCGGGCAGCACGTCGCTGGCGTGCGTTTCGCGAGCGATCACCGCGGCGACAACTGGCTGTTGCTCCCGTTGGTAGCGCGCCAGGTCGTAAACGATGCGCGTGGTGGCAGAGCCGAGCAACGCCACTGCATTGGCCAGCGGGTCGGCCAGGAACGCGGCTCGTTGTGACGGCGTCAGATTCGGTTCGAACTCGGCCAGGCTGTCGCCCACCGATTCACCGGCCTTGCCCATCACCGCGCTGCCTGCCACCAGGCCCAGCGTGTCGAAGGCCACCTCGCTTCGGTTGCCGTTCGGGTCGGTCAAGCGACGCGGTTGAAGCACGCGATAGTCCACCTCGGCCACGGTGCGGTTGCCCAAGGCGTCGCGACTCTCGACAGGCACCATCACATACGGGTCAGTGACGGTAAGCGCTGTATTGCCGAAGGCATCGACCGCACGCTGGGCGGCAAAGAAATGCTGCTGCGCAAAGGCCAGTTCCTCAGCCGGTGTGTCGTCCAACCCCGGCGAATAGAAGACCCGGCCCGACGGGATCCACCAGGCGCCCTGCTCTTCATCTCGCAGGTAGCGGCAATCGCCCAGCATCGCATCGTTGACGCGGTCGCCGTAAACCTGATGCAGCAAGCCGGGCGTGAATGCCAGCTTCTGGCTCTCGCCCGGCAACGCCAGTGGTTCGAGCACGCCGAGCGGCAACAAGTCGGTGAGGTCGTCCTTGCGGTAGTAGCTGCGGCGCTGCTCGATCAAGCGTTTCTGCGGGGCAACGCCATCGGCCTGCTCTTCGTAGCTGAGGCTTTGTGCGTTGTTGATGCGGGCGAATTCGTCTGCCACCCACTCGGCCAGGCTGAAGCGCGCCGACTCCGGTTTCAACGGCGCGAAACCGCTCAGCTCATGGCTGAGGCTCTCGCAGGGTGCTGGTGCGTGGTGTGCATCGGGGTAGACCAGCGGGTCTTCGATCGCGTGGGTGTAGTGCGTCTCGGTGTAGGTGATCAGCGTCCTGGTTTGCCGCTCGCGATCAGCGTCAGTCGGCAGGCCCGAGTCGCTGTGCCGGCGCCCATAGCCGATGCTCAAGCTCTTGAGCGGGTTGCCGAACGCATCCACCGCCAGCGTCAATTCGTGTCCGATCCGCGGATCCGCGGGGTTGCGTTCGTAGTGATAGCTCAGGCTCTCCAGTTGGTGGCTGAAATAGACAGCATGGTGGTTTGCCGCCTGAGGCTGCAGCTGCCTCACCCGATAGCGGCTCTCGCCCACCTGATAGGGGTGCTCCGCTTTGGCGCCGCTATCGTGCGCATACACCTCGGTACGCAATTGCGCGCCGCGCAGGGCCCGGTAGGCCTGTGCGGGCGTGTCGCCGGTCTCGACTTCGTGCTCCTCCAGCGGCATGGCCTTGACGTCTTGTTGGTAGTACTCCTGCTGGAAGCGCTGGGTCAGGTCCCGGTAGTCGAAGGGCTGGCTGCCGGGGCTGTCGAAATAGATGCCGGTGTGGAACCAGCTGCGCGTTTCCACGGGCGGCGCGTAGAACGCCGGGTCGGCGTTGGTGAACGGAACATCATCGCCATGCAGGCCGAGGTTCAGGAAGTCTTCGAACGACTCGGTGTCGAACTGGTCGACCCGGCCGAAGCCGCAGAACTCGCGCTCGCGGCCGTCGTAGTGGCCGTGGTGATACCGGTAAGTCGTTACTTTCTTGGTCTGGCCGATGTGGTCGATGGCCTCCACCTTGTCCACCACCTGCACGGGGAACGGCAGGGCCGTCAGCCAAGGTGTGCCACTGACCTGGTCTTGCAGAAAATGGCGGGTCGACGGGGCGTAGCTGACACGGGTGGTCGAGCCCATGTTGTTGTCCATGCCGATCAGCACATAGGGCTTCACGCCACCGCAGAAGTCGAGTGCCTTGTAGTGCCCGTCACCGGCATCGACGAAGTCGTGGCTCCACAGCAGCGTGGCCGTACCGGTGCCGAACACGTCGGCGAACTCCACCGTGCTCGCATCGCTGGTGCTCGGCGTGCCGACAATGGTTTGGCGCTCGCTCCAGGCGTTGCCCGACTGGTTGAACCAGAAGTGAACCCGCTGGAAGTCGACGTAGACGAGATCAGCGCAACCGGTGCCGTTCAGGTCGGCGAGCATGAGCCGCCTGGGGTCGAAGTTGGTGTTCAGGCGCGGCGCATTGGCCATCGTGACGCGCGGGCCGAAGCGGCCGTAGCCCAGGTTGGGCCAGTAGTCGATGCGGCCCTCATGCACGAGCACGATATCGGTCAAGCCGTCGCCGGTCATGTCGGCCAGGCGAACGCGTCCGTCGGGATCATCGAAGAAGACATCGGGAAACTGGGCCAGGTCGTGCAGGCGCGCAATGGCCTGCCCCGCTCCGAAGCCTTTTTCCCCCAGGCATTCGAACCACAGGAACTGCTGGTCCCGCGTCAGCAAGGCATCGGCCCGACCGTCGCCGGTCAGGTCCAGCATGCGCAGGTTCGGATCCCCGGGCAAGAAGCCCGGTACGGTCTCGTAGGGCGTGAACTGCTTCCAGGCTCCGTCGGGCGTCGTCTCGAAGAAGCCGGGCAATGGGCCGGTGTTGACCAGCAGGTCCACGATCCCATTGCCGGCCATGTCACCGAAGCCGACACCCGGCTGGTCGAGCGACACGCCAGCCGGCATCTGCGCCAGCAGGCGTGGGCGGTCCAGCAGACCGTTGCCCAGGTTGCGCCAGTAGCGAAAGCCGTCGGGGCTGGTCTGCAGGATGTCCGGCAGGCCGTCACCGGAGAGGTCGACCAGCGCCATGTTCGGGTCTCTGAGTGGCAGCGGCGGCATGTCGCCGCCCAACGCCTTCAGCGGCTGATAGCGCTGCTCGTGGGGCTTGAATAGCGCGTAGTCGAAGACGACCGGGGGCATGCTGGTCGATCGGTATGCGCCATTGGCGTCTTTGTCGTAGCCGGTCACTGTGGCTGCGCTCAACAGCGAGGCCTGGGTGTCGGGATCGGTGCTGTAGCTGAAGTCGGTCGAGCGAACCAGGGTGGGGCCGCCCAACTCGGCGAAGTGATGGAACATCAAGACGCGCTGGCAGCGCCGCAGCGTGCGGATGTCGAAACCGGCCCGGCAGTGCGAGAAGCGATCGGGCCGGACCGGTGTGAGCCGGCCGGTCGACGATGTCTTGGGGTCGGCGCCGAACAGCTCCTGCTGTGCCTCGGGCAGTGGCTCTGGATGCGGCAGGCAGGTGGGGCTCTGCCAATCGCCGTAGTCGAATACCACTTCGAATGCGTAGCGGCGGCCGTTGCGCAGGTGGCCCACGGCGGCACCATCGGCATAGGTGATCGGCTGGCCTTGCGCATCCAGCAGCGGCTCGGGCAGGTTGCCGTAGTAGATGCGACGCGGGTAGCGCTGGGTGGCCTGTCGGCCTTGCTCGAAGATCTCAGGCAACTGGCCGTCGGGGTCGCCGCCTCGATAAAGCGATGGGTCATCGGCGGCGTACTCGAAGAGGCTGTGGTTGCCGAGCGCGTCGAAGGTCTCTTGCAGCAGCCACTCGCAGACACGCCGGTCGTCAGCCGGGTCGGCCAAGCGAGATGCCGCGGTGTTGCCGAAGAGGCTGGTGACGTTGTCTTTCGTGATCGTGCGCCAGTGGGTTTCACCGGTGCCGGTGTCGACCCAGCGTTCGATCCGCGCGAACAAGCCTTCCGTGCGAGGGCGGTACAGAAACACCAGGTGGTCCGCACGCTCGATCGGCTCCACCGGCACCCAGCTCGACTCGCCACTGTCGGGGTCGACGAACTGCTTCAGGCTGCGGACGAGGTCTTCCGCACCGGACATGACGAACACGTCGCCATCGGCGCAACGAGGCAGGCCCTTCTCGGTCTTGCGCGTGATGCGCGGAAGCGAAAGCTGCCAGCCCAGCCCGAACAGACCATTGCCATGGCCTGAGCTGTAGTCGAGCGACAGCTTGGGGCCAAAGCCGTGGCGACCTGGTGACAGGGCGATCGGCACGCTGTGGTTGCCCGTGCCGCTGAACAGGTTGGCTTGAAAAGTCTCGCCGATGCCTTTGATCGCGCCACCGCCTTGCGGCAGCGTGAGGACCCCACCGGCCGCGTGCGCGGCCTGTTTGTTTTCCATCGCTGTTCCTTGCGTTGCGATGGGCAGGCGTTGTGAAAATCTGCCCGCCCACCCAGCTAATCGCAAGTCGCAGCTGCAATCTGCCAGCCTTTACCCGTCGTTACTCGTCGCCAGGCCCAACTTTTTCCAACGTCACCCGGTTCAGCGCGTGGCCAGCAGGCGTCGGGCCTCGATGACGGCAGGTGCCGCGTCACCCACCGTCGGCTGTAGCTGGGCCAGTGCTTCGCGCAGCACGGCGGGTGCGCGCTCGTCGCCGTGGGCCCGCAGCGCCATGCCCTGGGCCAGCAGGGCACTGCCCAGCCATTCGCTGTGGGCGAAGCCTGTCGCCGCCATGCGGGCCTCTTGAACGGCGCGATCGGCCAGTTCCAACGCGGCCGAGGTGTGCCCCAGTTGCAATTCGGCCTTTGCCAGCAGCGTCAGCGCGCGAATCCGGCCGGGCTCGCCGCGGCCTGGGGGGCCGAAGGTCGACAGGGCCCGCTCGAGCAGCGGCTTGGCGCGCTCGGGCAGACCGGCGTCCAGCACCATGCGCGCGTGGTTGACGTCGGCATTGCCAAGCGTGGGGTGGGTCGGGGGCAGCAGCGTGGCCAGCCGATCGCGCGCGGCTTCGAACCGGCGTTCGCATTGCGCCAGTTCGCCTGGTGCGCACCAGGCAAGTGCGATGACCGAGAACGGCGGGCTGCGCGTATCGCCACGCTCGGCGGCCGATGACAACGCCTGCGCGATCGCCTGCTGTGCTTCGGCACCGCGGCCGAGTTCGAGCAGCATCTTGGCGCGGTTGACAAAGCTGGCCGGCGTGGAGCCCTGCGCAGCCGTGCCATCTGGGGTGGATTCGACCGCGCGGTCGAATGCCGCCAGTGCACGCAATGGATCACCGGAACGCGCCAGCAGCACGCCCTGGTTGTTGAGCTCCGTCAGCATGCCGATCGTGTGGCTGCGGCCCATCGCATTCAGCTCGTCGATCGTCGACTGTATTTGCTCGAGCGCCGCATTGAGATCACCCGTCCTGGCCAGCGCGCCGGCAAGGTTTTGGCGCATCGAGACCTGCAAGGTGCGATTGCCCACGCGGGACTGCTCCAGCAACGCCAGCGCCCGATGCTCGTCAGTCATGACCTGCGGGTAGGCCCCCAGCTCGAAGGACCGCAGCGCGCGCCTGTGATGGCAGTAGGCCAGTGTCGACATGTCGCCGTCCGCTCGCTCACGCAACGTGGCCATGGCGCGCTCGAAGCGCTCCGCAGCGCGCGCGGCATCCGGCTCCAGCTCGGTCTCGGCGGCCTCTGCGCACGCTTGCTCCGCCTGCAGGTCGACGTCGCCAGCCTGTTGCGCCGACAACTTGGCCTGGGCCAGCATGTCGAAGGTCTTGTCCTGCGCGTCGATCTCGCCGTAGATGTCTGCCAGCGTCAACTGCAACCGGGCCTTGACGCCGGGGTCATCGGCGAACTGTGCATTGGCCATGTCACCGGCACGATCCAGCAGCTCCATCGTGCCGAGCGGCCGATCTGCCGTGCTGCTGATCAAAAACTCAAGGACCTCTTGCACGGCCTTGGTCTGCACCAGTTGCCGCACTGCATGATCGCGCGCTTGGCCGGCGATGCGGGCCTGCGTCAACGTGCCCGCCAGGCCCGCCACGATGGCCACGGTGCTGATCGCGCCGGCCGCCACGGCCGCGCGGTGCCGCCGCGCGAACTTGCCAAGCCGGTACGACCATGCGTCGGCATGCGCCGCCACCGGCTCGTGGTCGCGATAACGGCGCAGGTCTTCGGCCAGCGCATCGACAGTGGGGTAGCGATGCGACGGCGTCTTGCGCAAGGCCCGCGCGGCAATGTTCGACAAGTCGCCATGCAGGCGGCGCGCCAGCTTCGGCGGCGTGGTTTCGCGGGCCAGCGCGGCCGCCGCACTGCAGACAGCTGACAAGCGGATCGGCTCCCGCTCCAACGTCGTCTGCATCACCTGCTGCGCCGCGGCGTCGTCGGGCGCAGTGGGATGTCGTCCCACAAGCAGCTGGTAGAGCAACACGCCGAGCGCATACACGTCGGTTGCCGTGGTCACCGGCTCGCCGCGCCACTGCTCGGGCGCGGCGTATTCGGGCGTGAGCGACTGGCCGCCGCCGTCTCGCGTGATGGCGGTCAAGCCGGTGTCCCAGGCTTCGTCTTCGATCATCTTGGCGATGCCGAAGTCGAGCAGCTTCACCCGCCCGGTTTTGTCGACGAGGATGTTGGTCGGCTTGATGTCGCGGTGGATGATCAGGTGGCTGTGCGCGTGCGACACGGCCGCCAGCACGTCGGCGAACAAGGCCAGCCGCTGCTCGATGGTCAGGCGCCTGCTGTCGCAGTAGTGGTCGATGCGCTCGCCCTCGACCAGCTCGAGCACCAGGTAGGGCTGCCCGCCCGCGCTGACACCGGCGTCCAGCAGGTGCGCAATGCACGGGTGCGTCAGCCGGCCAAGGATCAGGCCCTCGTGGCGAAAGCGGCGCGCCGGTGCCTGGCCCACGAGCGACAGGTGCAGCAGCTTGACGGCCACCAGCGTTTCGAAGCGCCCATCGTCGCGGCGTGCACGCCAGACACTGCCGGTGCCGCCCTGCCCAAGCGGGTCGAGCAGCGTGTAGGGCCCCAGGCGCTGGCCCGCGAGCGTGGGTGGTTCGGCCCTTGGCGCCACCGGCGCCATGTCTTCCACCACGCCTTCGAGAAAGCGCGCACCTTCGACACATCGATGGGCTTCGTGCAGCGCCGCCAGCTCTGCCGCCAGCGCGGGGTCTTCGGCATGCAGTTGGTCGAGGCGGGCCGCTTGCTGCGCCGGGCCCAGGTCCAGCAGTTCATCGAGCAGCGGGCTCAGGCGTTGCCAGCGTTGGCGATCGGGCAGCATCATGGTGCTGCCCCTTCCTGCGCACAGGTGCCGCGCATGGCACGCTCAACCAGGGCTCATCGCCCGGTACGGCAGCGCCCTCGTCTTGTCTCCAAACCGTTGCAAGGCAATGTCGTCCGCTGCCGCGGTGTATGGCGCGTGGCGCGCGAAGCCTGAATCCGACTGGCCAGATGCGTTCATGGGCAAGTACCTTGCCGAAAAGCGGCGAGTCGCGAATGTCGGCGAGCGAACTGGCGTCAGCCATCCCCCATTTGGGGGGCCTTGGACTCATCGAACGTCGAGCAGCCGGAGCCGCTCAATGACCACGTCAGCCGCTGTGCGCGCTGCCGCCGATCAAGTGAGAGCCCGCCTGGGCGTTTGACTGCACCTGCGCGTACTGGCCGCGGGCCCTCAACCAGGCCGCCCAGCCTTCCACATGTGCCTTGTCGGGATGCCACGGCCCAGCCGAGAAGCCCGTGTGCTCCCTGCCACATTGTCCGTACACCACCCGCCACAACACCCAGAACTCCCCCGTCAATGGGTCGGAGCCGGGTCAAAGTCCCGAGCGCCGCCTTCGGCTATTTTGGCTTGGCCAAAGGCGGTGATTTGCGCAAGTGGGGTGAAACAAGGACATGGATCACGCAGCAGACCGATGGCCGGCGCCAGCAGTCGCTTGGCAGTCACGGTCACATCGGGCGCTCAGAGACGGAACCGGCTCAGACCTCCAACCACTCCTTGCGGATGTAGGCATCGGCCTTCAGCGCGGTGGGCGTGCCCTCGAACACGATCTGGCCGTGGCCCATCACGAGGCAGCGTTCGGAGACTTCGAGCGCGATGGTCAGCTTCTGCTCGACCAGCAGCACCGAGATGCCGCGCCGGCGCAGCTCACGCAGGTATTCGGCCACCAGCTCGACGATCTTCGGCGCCAGGCCCTCGGTCGGCTCGTCGATCATGATCAGGTCGGGGTCGCCCATCAGCGTGCGGCACAGCGTCAGCATCTGCTGCTCGCCACCGCTCAGCACGCCGGCCTCGGTGTGCTGGCGCTCCTTCAGCCGCGGGAACATGCCGTACATGTCGTCGAACGACCAGCGAGGTTTGACCTTGCCCCGCTTCTCGCCCAGCATCAGGTTCTGGTGCACGGTGAGCTTGGGAAAGATGTCGCGGTTCTCGGGCACGTAGCCCAGGCCCAGGTGGGCGATCTCGAAGGCTTTCTTGCCGACCAGCTCCTGCCCGCGCCAGCGCACCGAGCCGGTGGCGTCGACCAGGCCCATGATCGACTTGACGGTGGTCGAGCGGCCGGAGCCGTTGCGGCCCAGCAGGCTGACGATCTCGCCCTCGCCGACGTTCAGGTGCACGCCGTGCAGCACATGGCTCTTGCCGTAGTAGGCGTGCAGGTCTTTCAGTTCAAGCAACGAAGCGGCCATCTCAATGCGCTCCCGTCGCTTGCGCACCGGCCGCGCCGGCCGCTTGGGATTCCGCCAACACCGAGCCGAGATACGCTTCTTGCACACGCGGGTTGGCTCGCACCGCCTCGGGCGTGTCGAAGGCCAGCAGCTCGCCGTAGACCAGCACCGCGATGCGGTCGGCCAGGCCGAACACCACGCCCATGTCGTGCTCCACCGTCAGCAGCGTCTTGCCTTCGGTCACTTTGCGGATCAGCTGCACGAAGCGCGCGGTCTCGCTGGTGCTCATGCCGGCGGTGGGCTCGTCCAGCAGGATCACGCTGGAGCCGCCGGCGATGGTGATGCCCACCTCCAACGCACGCTGTTCGGCGTAGGTCAGGTTCATCGCCAAGTGGTCGCGCTTGCGGTGCAGGTGGATCTGCTCCAGTACCTGCTCGGTGCGCTCGTTGACCGCACGCAGGCCGGACAGGAACTTCCAGAACTCGTAGCGGTGACCCATGGCCCACAGCAGCGCGCAGCGGATGTTCTCGAACACGCTCAGACGGCCGAACAGGTTGCTGACCTGGAAGCTGCGGCTCAAGCCGGCGCGGTTGATCTGGTACGGCGTCAGGCCACCGATCGGTTGACCATGCAGCAAGATGTCGCCGCTGGTGGGGCCGAAGCGGCCGCTGATCAGGTTGAACAGCGTCGATTTGCCGGCACCATTCGGCCCGATGATCGCGACGCGTTCGCCGGCCTTCACCGCCAGATCGACGCCGCGGATGATCTCGGTCTTGCCGAAGAACTTCTTGACGGCACGCAGTTCGACAGCGGGGGTCAGTGCACTCAAAGCGATGCCTCCCGCCGCCTGATCTCTTTCTCGATCTCGGCCTGCGTCTCGCCCCATTCCTGCAGGAAGCGGCGGCGAGCCAACTCGAACAGCCCGAGCGTGGTCGCCGAGACCAGCACCAACCCGACCCAGGTGTCCGTATGGCTCACGTCCAGCGTCGTGCCGAGGAAGCGCACGCCCCCTTCGCCCGACGAATCGAGTTGCAGGTGGTAGACGATCTCGACGATGCAGGCGACTGCCGCCAACAGCACCGCAGCCGCACCGCCCAACGCCAGGTACGCCGTCCACATGCGGCCCAGCTTGCCGAAGGCCGCCACACGCAAGTTCATCATGATGAGGCTGGCGACACCGCCGGGCGCGTACATCACCATGAACAGGAACACGAAGCCGAGGTAGATCTGCCAGGCCGGCGTAATCTCTGACAGCAGCACCGACGACAGCACGAGCAACACCGCACCGATGATCGGGCCGAAGAAGAAGGTGGCGCCGCCGAGGAAGGTGAACAGCAGGTAGCCGCCCGAGCGGATCGCGCTCACCGTCTCGGCCGTGACGATCTCGAAGTTGATCGCGACGAAGGCGCCGCCGATGCCGGCGAAGAAACCCGAGATCATGAAGGCCAGGTAGCGCACGCGCTGGGTGTCGTAGCCAATGAAGGCGACGCGCTCGGGGTTGTCGCGCACCGCATTGAGCATTCGGCCCAGCGGCGTGCGGGTGAAGGCATACATCGCCGCGGTGCAGACGAAGCAGTAGAAAGCGATCAGGTAGTACACCTGCAACGCCGGGCCGAAAGTCCATCCGAACATCTTCGTCTCGTAGACGCGGTTGGTGCTGATGCCGCCTTCGCCGCCGAAGAAGTCGGGGAACATCAGCGACATCGCGTACACCAGCTCGCCCACTCCCAGCGTGATCATCGCGAACGGCGTGCCGGCTTTCTTGGTCGACGGATAGCCAAGGATCGCCGCCACGCCCAGCCCCGCCAGGCCACCCACGAGCGGGATGAACGGCAGCGGAATCGGCAGCGTGCCCTTGGCCGCCAGGTTGATGGCGTGCACCGTGAAGAACGCACCCAGCCCGGTGTAGACGGCATGGCCGAAGCTCAGCATGCCGCCCTGGCCCAGCAGCAGGTTGTAGCTGAGGCAGATGATGATGACGTAGCCGATCTGCGACAGCAGCGTCAGAGACAGCCCGCTGGTGAACAGCCTGGGCGCGATCAGCAGGACCAGCGCGAAGCCGCCCCAGATCACCCAGCGGCCGACGTTGAACGGCTTCCAATGGAAGCTTGCGCCGGTACTCGCGTTCGATGACATCGTGCTGCTCATGTTTTTAATCTTCTCGTGTGCCGAGCAGCCCGCGCGGGCGGAACACCAGCATCAACACCAGCAACAGGAACGGCAGGATCGGCGCGACCTGCGAGATCTTCAACTGCAGCAAGGCATAACCGAAGGTCTGCGGACCGGCATGGATGCCGAGCGAGGTCAGCAGACCCAAGGCCGATTGATCGAGCGCCACGGCAAAGTTGACCATCACGCCGATCAGCAACGAAGCGAGGAACGCTCCAGCCAGAGAACCCATGCCGCCCACCACGACGACAACGAAGACGATCGCGCCCACCCCGGCAGCCATGCCGGGCTCGGTGACGTAGGTGTTGCCGCCGATCACGCCGGCCAGCCCGGCCAGTGCGGCGCCGCCGCCGAAGACCATCATGAACACGCGCGGCACGTTGTGGCCCAGCGACTCGACCATGTCCGGGTGCGTCAGCGCCGCCTGGATCACCAACCCGACCCGCGTGCGGGTGAGCAGCAGCCACAGGCCCAGCAGCATCAGCAGTGCGACCAGCATGATGAAGCCGCGCGAGCGGGGGAACTGGGTCTGGAACAGCGTGAACAGCGGCCCGTCCAGCAGCGGCGGCAGCGCATAGGGCACGGCCGCGCGGCCCCAGATCAGCTGCACCAGTTCGAGCACCACGTACGACAGGCCGAAGGTGATCAACAGCTCAGGCACATGGCCGAACTTGTGCACCCGGCGCAGCGCGAAGCGCTCGAACAACGCACCGAGCGCCCCCACCGCCAGCGGCGCGAGAATCAACGCCGGCCAGAAGCCGACATAACCCGAGATCGTGTAGCCCAGATAGCCGCCCAGCATGTAGAAGCTGGCATGGGCAAAGTTCAGCACGCCCATCATGCTGAAGATCAGCGTCAGGCCGGAGCTGAGCATGAACAGCAGCAGGCCGTAGCTGATGCCGTTCAGCAGCGAGATGACGAAGGCCTCGAGGGTCATGGGGCGCCAATAGGCAGTCGCAAGTTCAGGGCCGAAACAGCGAGGGTCGAGACGGGGGGCTCAGCACTCAGGCCCGCAGCACGCGGTCGAGCACTCACCCGGTAGGTCGTCGCCGCCGCCGCGCGGCCAGCGCACGGCCGCTCCGAAGCGGCCGCGCACCCGCCCGGCGGGTGGTGGCGGTACCCCGCCACCGGGTGCCCCATCTACGGCCGCTTCATCTGGCACGACGTCGGCGTCGCCGACACGTACGACGGGTACATCTTCGTCAGCCCGAAGGTGTTGCCGGTTTCTTCCACGTTGTAGTTCTGCTTGGCGTCTGTCTTCTGCCAGGTGGCAAAGAACAGCGGCTGTTGCAGCTGGTGGTCGGAAGCGCGCATCGTGATCTCGCCGGCGTACGAGCGCACCACCAGGCCTTCCATCGCCTGGGCCACCTTCACCGGATCGGTCGACTTCGCTTTGGCAATCGCCCCTTGCAGCGTGGCAAACAGGTGCAGCACCGTCGAGGTGGAGAAGTCCTGCTTGTACTTCTCATGGAAGGCGTCGCGGAACTGGCTGTACTCACCTGGCAGGTTCGAGTACGAACCGTAGACGGTGGTGATCTTGCCGGCCAGCGCATTGCCGATGGCCGTCGGCGTGCCCTGAGCACCTGCGTAGTAGGTGTACCACTTGGCATCCAGCCCGGCGTCCTTGGCCGCCTTGACCAGCAGCGCCAGGTCCTGGCCCCAGTTGCCTGTGATCACCGTGTCGGCGCCGCTTTGCTTGATCTTGGCGACGTACGGCGCGAAGTCTTTCACCTGGCCCAGCGGGTGCAGCTCGTCACCCACCACCTGCACCGCCGGCGTCTTGCGCGCGATGATCTCTTTGGCATAACGCGAAACCTGCTGGCCATGCGCGTAGTTCTGGCCGATGATGTAGACCTTCTTGACCGTCGGGTCTTCCGACATCGCGGTGACCATGGCCTCCATCTTCATCGAGGTGTCGGCATCGAAGCGGAAGTGCCAGAAGCTGCACTTGTCGTTCGTCAGCGAGGGGTCGACCGCCGCATAGTTGAAGAACACCACCTCTTTGCCGGGGTTGCGTTCGTTGTGCTTGTTGACCGCATCGAGAATCGCCGCCGCAGCACCCGAGCCGTTGCCCTGCGCCACGTAGCGGAAGCCCTGGTCGATCGCGGCCTTCAACACGTTCAGGCTTTCCTGCGGCGAGGCCTTGTTGTCGAAGGCCACCACCTCGTACTTCACACCGCCTTTGGCGCTGGCGCGCTCAGCAGCCAGCTGGAAGGTGCGCAGGATGTTCTGCCCGATGTTGGCGAATGGGCCCGACTGCGGGTCGATGAAGGCGATCTTCACCGTCTCACCCGCCTGGGCGCACGCCAGACCTGCCTGCAGCAGCAGCGCCGCTCCCATCGCCAGAGACCAAGAACGTCGCGTTGCCATGGATGTCTCCTAAGTGCTGTCCTGCAGTGCAGACGGTAGCGGCGATTGCCTTGGGCCGGCTCTGGGAGTTCCCCGAACGGCGCTGTCGCCGGCGAGACAGCGCCGTGCGAGCTCAGGCCGTCGGCAAGCGATAGGCCTTGAACTGCTCGCGCAGCTTGAGCTTTTGCACCTTGCCGGTGGCCGTGTGCGGAATATCGGCGACGAAGGCCACGTCGTCCGGAATCTGCCACTTGGCGATCTTGCCTTCGAAGAACGCCAGCAGCTCGTCGCGCGTCACCGTGGAGCCGGGCTTGGGCACCACCACCAGCAGCGGCCGCTCGTCCCACTTCGAGTGCTTGCAGGCGATCGCCGCGGCTTCGTGCACGCCCGGGTGCGACATCGCGATGTTCTCGAGGTCGATCGAGCTGATCCATTCGCCACCGGACTTGATCACGTCCTTGCTGCGGTCGGTGATCTGCATGAAGCCGTCGGCATCGATGGTCGCCACGTCGCCGGTCGGGAACCAGCCCGGCTCGCCATCGACAGTGACCAGCGGCGATTCACCGGCGTGGCCGAAATAGCTGCCGATGACCCAGGCCCCGCGCACCACCAGGTTGCCGGCGGACTCGCCGTCCCACGGCAGGGCTTTGCCGTCGTCGTCGATGATCGCCATGTCGATGCCGTAGATCACCCGGCCCTGCTTTTCGAGCAGTCGCTGCTGGGCTTCCCGCGGCAAAGCATCCTGCTTCGAGGTCAGCTTGGACAAGGTGCCCAGCGGGCTCAGCTCGGTCATGCCCCAGGCGTGGATCACCTCGATGCCGAAGTCGTCCTGCAGCGTCTTCATCATCGCCGGCGGACAGGCCGAGCCGCCGATCACCGTGCGCTTGAAAGTGCTGAACTTCAAGCCGTGGGTCTTCATGTAGGTCAGCAGGCCCAGCCAGACGGTGGGCACGCCGGCCGAGAAGCTGACCTTCTCTTCCTCGAACAGCTCGAACAGCGACTTGCCATCGAGGTGCGGGCCGGGGAAGACCAGCTTCGCGCCAACCAACGCGCCCGAATATGGCAGGCCCCAGGCGTTGACGTGGAACATCGGCACCACCGGCAGGATCACGTCGCGCGCCGAGCAGTCCATCGCGTCCGGCAGCGCCGAGCCGTAGGCGTGCAGCACGGTGGAGCGCTGGCTGTAGACGGCGCCCTTGGGGTGGCCCGTGGTGCCCGAGGTGTAGCAGATGCTCGACGCGGCGTTCTCGTCCAGCGCCGGCCACGCGTAGTGGCCGTTCTCGGCCTCGACCAGCTCTTCGTAGCAGCGCAGGTTCGCCAGGCCGGTGCTGGCCGGCATGTGGGCCCGGTCGGTCATCAGCACGAGATGCTTGACTGTCTTCAGCTCGGCCGCGAGCTTTTCGACCAGCGGCAGGAAGGTCAGGTCGAAGAACAACACGCTGTCGGCGGCGTCGTTCGCGATCCACGCGATCTGCTCGGGGAACAGGCGCGGGTTGATGGTGTGCAGCACCAGGCCCGAGCCCGACACGCCGTAGTACAGCTCGAGGTGGCGGTAGCCGTTCCAGGCCAGTGTGGCCACCCGGTCGCCGTTGCCGCAGCCCAGGCGTGCCAGCGCCTGCGCGACCTGTCGCGAGCGGCGCTCGACCTGCGACCAGGTCGTGCGGTGCAGGTCACCCTCGACCCGCTTCGAAACGATCTCCGTGTCCGCCGCGTGCCGCGCGGCATGGCGGATCAGCGACGAGATCAACAGCGGCATGTTCATCATCTGGCCGGCAAGTGCGGACATGGTGTGTTCTCCTGTCAGGGTTGATACGCATGATAGGCAGGCCCAGATGCCGATCACAGAGGGGTGAAGCCCTGATAGCTGCTGTCACCCGCACGACAAACCCCGGGGCCCGGCCACGCACCGGAGTGCTAGATTCCGACGGCCCCAAGCCTGAATCGCCGCCCCAGCGCCCCGTGCCCCACCTGCCGCTTCCGCCGTTGCAACGCCGCAGGGTGCGAGCCCTCGGTGCGCTGGGCCTGTGGACCCTGGCGGCGGGCCTGCCGTCGTGGGCCGCCGATGGCCAGCCGATGGTGGTCGTCTATCCCGACATCGGCGAGCCCTTCCGCTCGGTGTTCGCCAGCATCGTCGACGGCATCCGCGAACAGGCTCGCCAAGCCGTGCCCGGCTTTCCTGTCGGCGCCGAGACATCGATGCCGGGGCTGGTCGACGAACTGCGCAAACGCGACGTGCGGGTCGTCATCGCGCTCGGCCGCAGCGGGCTGAAGGTGGCCGAGGCGCTGGACCGCTCGGTCGGTGTCGTCGCGGGCTGCGTGCTGGCCGTCCCCGAGGCGCAGGCCCAGGCCTTCACGGTGCACAGCCTGGCGCCTGATCCGGCGCTGATCTTCGCCCAGCTGCGCCGCATGCTGCCCACTGCCCGGCGGGTGTGGGCGGTGCATGATCCGCAGCAGAACGCCTGGCTGATGCGGCTGGCGCAAGAGGCGGCCAAACCGCTGGGCCTGGAATTGGTGGCCCAGGAAGCCGGCGACCTGCAGCGCGCGACGAAGGCCTACCAGGACATCGTCGCGGCCGCCGAGCCGCAGCGCGACGTGCTGTGGCTGCCGCAGGATTCGACCACCGTCGAAGAAGCCACCTTGGTGCCGCTGGTGCTGCAAGAGGCCTGGCGCCGCAAGTTCGCGGTGATCTCGAGCAACGCCCAGCATGTGCGCCGCGGCGCCCTCTTCGCGCTCTACCCCGACAACGCGGCCATGGGCCGCAGCCTGGCCCAGTCGGCCTTCGACACCCTCGCCAGTGCCAAACGCCCGACCCGTGGCCTGCTGCCGCTGCGCGATGTGCTGGTGGCCGCCAACCAGCGCACCGCCGCCCACCTGGGCCTTGAATTCGATCCGCGCGACCAGCGCATCGCCAAGCTGTACCCCGAATCATGATGCGTTTCCTGCGCACCCCCTGGCCGCCCGCGCTGCTCTCGCGAGAGTGGCGCGGTTCGAGCTTCCGAGGTCAACTCAGCGCGGCGGCGACCGCCGGCATCCTGCTGCTCGCGCTGCTGTCGTCGCTGGTGAGCTCATGGATGGCCAGCCGCCAGGTGCGCGCCACGCTGGTCGAACAAGGCCAGCGCGTGGCCCAGAGCCTGGCCAACCAGGCGCCGCTGGCGCTGATTTCACTGGCCCGCGAAAACGCCGCCGAGGCGGTGCGCGCGACGCTGGCCTTCCCCGACGTGGTCGGTGTCGAGCTGCGCAGCGCCGATGGCCAGGTGCTGCTGGCGCAGGGTGCCGTCAGTGCCGACACCACCGGCCTGGCCGCACGGCCGGCGCTGGGCGAGCCCCGGCTGGCCGCCGAGACCGACGACGCCTGGCACTTCGTCGCGCCGGTGGTGGCGCGGCGCAATACCAGCCCCTTCGAGGTGATCGAGAGCCAGAACGAGCTGCTGGGCGATGTTCGCGTCGTGCTCGGCAAGGGCACGCTGAACCGCATGCTGGCGCAGGTCTTCTTCACCAGCCTGGGCATCTCGCTGCTGCTGGCCGTCGTCTTCGTTGTGCTGCTGCGCTGGTTGGCCAGCCGGCTGACACGGCCGCTGACCGAGCTGTCCAGCACCATGGCCCGCGCCGAGCGCGGCGAGCCTGGCGTGCATGCAGTGCCCACCGGGCCGAGCGACATCCAGCAGATGGCACGCGCCTTCAACCGCATGATCGACGCGCAGAACGCCCGCGGCGAAGAGCTGCAACGCCACCGCGACCAGCTCGAAGCCGCCGTGCTCGCGCGCACCGCCGAGCTGCAGGTGGCCAAGGAACGCGCCGAAGTGGCCAGCGCCGCCAAGAGCGAGTTCCTGGCCCGCATGAGCCACGAGCTGCGCACGCCGCTGAACGCGGTGCTGGGCTATGCGCAGATCCTGCGCATGGACGACGGCCTGACTGGGCGCCAGCAGGCCGGCCTGGGCATCATCCAGAGCAGCGGCGAACACCTGCTGACGCTGATCGTCGACATCCTCGACCTGGCCCGCATCGAGGCCGGCAAGACCGTGCTCGACAGCGGCCCGGTCGACCTGCGCGCCCTGGTGCGCAGCGTGGCCGACATCGTGCGCGTGAAAGCCGAAGAAAAAGGCCTGCTCTTCGTGATCGACGCCGATCCAGGCTTGCCGAACCATGTGCTCGGCGACGAAAAGCGCCTGCGCCAGGTGCTGATCAACCTGCTCGGCAATGCCGTCAAGTTCACTCCGCAGGGCCACGTGACGCTGTGCGCCCGCCACCAGGGGCACGGCTCCGGCGGCGCGATGCTGCGCTTCGAGGTGCGCGACAGCGGCGTGGGTATCGGCGCCGACGCCGCGCAGCGCCTGTTCCAGCCCTTCGAGCAGGCCGGCGAGTCGCACCAGCGCGCGGCCGGCACCGGGCTGGGCCTGGCCATCAGCCGCCAGCTGGTGCGGCTGATGGGCGGCGATGTGCAGGTCCAGAGCGAGCTGGGCACGGGCAGTGTCTTCTGGTTCGAGCTGACGCTGCCCTTGGCCGACCGGCCCGGCCCGCTGCCCGCCGCCACGCCCATCGTGCGCGGCTACGACGGGCCGGCGCGCCGCATCGTCGTGGCCGACGACGTGGCCGCCAATCGGCTGATGCTGTGCGAGATGCTGCGCCGCCTCGGCTTCGACGTGCATGAAGCGGTCGATGGCCAGGAAGCGCTCGAACAAGTGCGACGGGTGCAGCCGGACCTGCTGTTGATGGACGTGCGCATGCCGGTGCTGGACGGGCTGCAGGCCACGACCCGGCTGCTGCAGGACGCGGGGACCCGCGCCGTTCCGGTGGTGCTGGTCTCGGCCAATGCCTCGCCGGCCGACCGCGACAAAGGCCTGGCGGTCGGTGCGGTCGACTTCCTGGCCAAACCGGTGGACCACGAACAGCTGCTGGCGGTGCTGGCCAAGCAGTTGCACTTGACGTGGCGCCGGGCGTGACGCCCCGAGCCTTCGGCCGAGGTAGCGGCTCGAGGGCCGAATGACTAGACTGTCACACCCGCAACGGCAACGATGTATGACACCCTGGTGGTGCTGCGCCTTGACCCTGGCCCCCGGCCTGCTGCTGGCGCCCGTCGGCGTTCAAGCACAGACCGACGAAGAGGAATTGGCGCTCGCCTATGGTGACCAGGCCAGCGTCAGCATCGCCACCGGCAGCCCTCAGCCGCTGCGCCGGGCGCCTGCGGTGGCCACGGTCATCACCGCGCAGGACATCGCCGCCATGGGTGCCATCGACCTGGACGAGGTGATGGAATCAGTGGCCGGCCTGCATGTGGCCCGTTCCGCCAACGTCTACGGCGCGCTCTACGTCATCCGCGGCATCTACAGCCAGTTCACCCCGCAGACCCTGCTGCTGCAGAACGGCGTGCCCATGACGACGATGTTCGTCGGCAACAAGGGCAACATGTGGGCCGGCTACCCGCTCGAGCACATCGCCCGCATCGAGATCATCCGCGGCCCGGGCTCGGCCCTGTACGGCGCCGACGCCTACTCCGGCGTGATCAACATCATCACCAAGACGGCGGCCGATGCGCCCGGCACCGAGGTCGGCGTGCGGGGTGGCTCTTTCCACACCTGGGACAGCTGGGTGCTGCACGGCGGCAAGCTCGGGCCGGTCGATGTGGCCGCCTTTCTGCGCCTGGGGCAAACCGACGGCTTCAGAAGCACCATCACGAAAGACGGCGCCCAGCCCGCTGTCTCGCTGGCCCCCGGACCGGTCAACACCGGGCATGACGCGGTCGACGGCAACCTGGACCTGGCCCTCGAGGCCTGGCGCTGGCGCTTCGGCTACAAGCTGCGCGACAACGTGGGCACCGGCGCCGGCATTGCCTCTGCACTCGACCCGCACGGCAAGGGGCGCAGTGAGCGCATCACCAGCGATATCTCGTGGACCGAAGCGCAGCTTGCACCCGGTTGGGGCGTGGGGCTGACGGCCAGCATCCTCCACTACGCCGACACCATCGTTTCCGATCTCGTGCTGCTGCCGGCCGGCACGACCCTGGGCCCGGGCAACGTGTTCACCGACGGCCTGATTGGCAGCCCGAACAAGTGGGAACGCCAACTGAGGCTGTCGGCCTATGCCACCTATGCGGGCTTCAATGGCCACCATCTGCGCTTCGGCCTCGGCCACGATGACCTGAACCTGTACAAGACGACCGAGTACAAGAACTTCAATCCCAACTTCAGCCGCATCGGCACCGGCTCGTTCGAAGACGTCACCGACTTCTCCGACACGACGCTGAAGTTCATGCAGCCGCAGCGGCGAAAGATCGACTATCTCTATGCCCAGGACGAGTGGGCCCTGGCCCCCGACTGGACGCTGACCGCCGGCGTGCGCACCGACCACTACTCCGATTCCGGCAGCACCACCAACCCGCGCCTGGCGCTGGTCTGGGATGCGAGCTACAACGTCACCGCCAAGCTGCTGGTCGGCCGGGCCTTTCGCGCGCCTTCTTTCACCGAGCAGTACAGCGTCAACAACCCGGTGGTTGGCGGCAACCCGGAGCTCCACCCCGAGACCATCCAGACCGTGGAGACGGCTGTCGCGTGGACGGTCGACGCCAGGACGCAGATCAACCTGAGCCTGTTTCGCTATGCGATGAAAGACATCATCCGCGGCGTTCCCAACGCCACGCCGCCGCCCGCCAACAAGGTGCAGAACATCGGCAGCCAGGATGGGCAGGGCCTGGAGCTGGAGCTCGTGTCGGAGCTGAGCCGCAGCTGGCGACTGACCGCCAACTACGCCTGGCAGCGGTCAGTGGACAAGGCCACCGACCACGATGCCGGCTACGCCCCGCACCACCACCTGTTCGCCCGGGCGGACTGGGGCTTCGCCAACGGCTGGCTCGCCAGCTCGCAACTCAACTGGGTCGCCGACCGCGAGCGAGCGATGGGCGATGTGCGCCCGCCGATCGCCGACTTCACCACGTTCGACCTCGCGTTGCACACGATTCATCGCAAGCACCAATGGGACGTCGCGTTGATGGTGCGCAACCTGTTCAACGCCGATGTCCGCGAGCCCAGCCTGGCACCGGGCACCGCCATCCCCAACGACCTGCCGATGGCGCCGCGCGCCTTCTTCGTGCAGGCGAGCTACGCGCTCTGAGGAGGCGGCGTGCGCCGGCTGCTTTCATTCCCACCGAGCATGAGCCCGCAGCGAAGCTCCCGCCTGCTGCTCGGCCTTCTGCTGGGCACCGGCCTGGCCGCACATGCCGCCGCGCCCAGCGAGGAAGAAGAGCTCTCGATGGCCTTCGGCGACAAGTCCTTCGTCAGCATCGCCACCGGCTCGCGTGTGCCGGTGGCGCGTGCCCCGTCGATCGCGACAGTCATCACGGCCGAAGACATCCAGGCCATGGGCGCGACCGACCTCGACGAAGTGCTCGAAACCGTGCCGGGCCTGCACGTGGCCCGCTCGACGCTCGCCCTCACACCGATGTACACGATTCGCGGCATTCGCGGCAGCATCACCAACCCGCAGGTGCTGATGCTCGTCAACGGCATGCCCCGCACCCAGGTCTACGCCGGCGACCGCGGCATCAACTGGGGTGGCCAGCCGATCGAGAACATCGCCCGCATCGAGGTCATCCGCGGCCCCGGCTCGGCGCTGTACGGCGCCGATGCCTACGCCGGCGTGATCAACATCATCACCAAGACCGCTGCCGACATCGGTGGCACCCGGGTGGGCGGTTATGGCGGCTCGTTCGACACCGTCGGCGGCTGGATCCTGCACGGCGGCCGCTGGGCCGGCGTCGACGTCGCGGGCTACCTGTCGTTCAACAGCACCGAAGGTGCCCGCCCGACGATCGAAGCCGACGCCCAGACCGGGCTGGACGGCATCTTTGCGCCCCTCGGCGTGCCACCGGTGTCACTGGCACCAGGGCCGCCCAACTACGCCCACAAGATCCTCGACGCTGCGCTCGACTTCAGCCTCGATGCCTGGCGTCTTCGCACCAGCTACAAGCACGTCACCGGCCTCGGCTCGGGCCCGGGCGTGGCGCAGGCGCTGGACCCGAAAGGCCGCAGCTCCAGCGAACGCGTCGACCTGGACCTGAGCTGGCACGACCTGAGCGATGACAAGGCCTGGGACCTGACGGCCCGCGCCAACCTCTCGCACTACGTCGAGGTCTCGCACCTGTTCCTGTTTCCCGCCGGTACCAACCTCGGCAAGGGCAGGTTCGAAGACGGCATGATCGGCGCGCCTGCCAAGTGGGAGCGGCACCTGCGGCTGGAGGCCACCGCCGTGTACACCGGCTGGGCGCAGCACCGTGTCCGGCTGGGCACCGGCTTCACGATCCAGGACATGTACCGCAACCGCGAGAGCAAGAACTTCAACCCCGATTTCAGCCCGATCGGCACCGGCTCGCTCGAAGACGAGACCGACGTCACCGACACGGTGCCCTTCACCACGCCGCACAAGCGGCAGGTCGTGCATGCCTATGTGCAAGACGAGTGGACACTGACGCCCGACCTGTCGCTCACCGCCGGCCTGCGCCACGACCGCTATTCGGATTTCGGCGGCACCACCCACCCGCGCCTGGCGCTGGTCTGGGAGGCCACCTACGACATCACGGCCAAGCTGATGTATGGCAGCGCCTTCCGCGCGCCATCCTTCACCGAGTTGTACGTCATCAACAACCCTGCGGCGGTCGGCAACCCCGATCTGAAGCCGGAGACGCTGCACACCCTCGAAGCCGCGGTCAGCTGGCAGGCCGCCACCCGCACGCGCCTGGGGCTGAACCTGTACCGATTCAGGCAGAGCAACATCATCCGCACCGACACCGCCATCACCTTCCAGAACCAGGGCCAGCAAGACGGCCACGGCGTGGAACTGGAAGCCCAGTGGGAGCCCAGCCGCACCTGGCGCCTGACCGGCGGCTACGCCTACCAGCGCACGGTCGACAGCGACACCGGCCACGATGCCGGCCTGGCACCGCGCCAGCATGCCAACCTGCGCGCCGACTGGCGCCCGGCCACCGACTGGCTGGCGAATGTGCAAGCCAACTGGGTCGCCGACCGCCGCCGCGAAGCCCAAGACACCCGACCCAAAGTGCCCGACTACACCACCGTCGACCTGAACCTGCGCACCGAACCCGGCGGCGGCCCCTGGGCGGTGGCGCTGACGGTGCGCAACCTCTTCAACGCCGACGCCCGCGAACCCAGCACCTACGGTGTGCCCTACGTCTCGCTGCCGTTCGACATCCCGTTGGCGGGGCGCTCGGTGCTGCTGCAGTTCAGTCTGCGGCTCTGAAGCGCGGCCCGCGCGGGCCGCGGCGATTTGAAGCCAGCCTGGGCACGGCGCCGATTCGCGCCCGGGCTCAACGACTTGCCAGCCATGTCACCCTCAGTCGAGGGGATGGCTTGCCGAGCCGATGCGCGCGATGCTCACGGGTGATCAAAGAGCGGGCCGATGTACGACCCATGCCATTGATCGCCAGGGAGATGCTTGATGTCCGCCACCCCCGACCGCCCCATTGCCGCCGAGCCGACGGCCCACCCGGTCGCGGGCGGCGAGCCGCAAGAAGCCTGCGACCTGGTCATGAAGGGCGGCATCACCAGCGGCGTGATCTACCCCAAGCTGATCCACGACCTGTCGAAGCGCTATCGGTTCAAGAACATCGGCGGCACCTCGGCCGGGGCGATTGCGGCGGGCGCCTGTGCTGCAGCCGAGTTCGGCCGGCAACACGGTCGTGCTGGCGCTTTCGAGCAGCTCAACGAGCTGCCCGATGTACTGGGCCAGCCGGTCGAGCCGAGCAAGCGCTCTCGGCTGCTGAGCCTGTTCCAGCCCCATCCGAGCCTGCAGCCGCACTTTGACGTGCTGTTGCAAGCGTTGAACAAGAAGCCGCTGGCGGCGGTGGTCGGCATGCTGCTTCGCATGCTGGGCCTGAATGCCGGGCTGGTGCTGGTGTTGCTGCTCGTCGCTTCCGCCTTGCTGGCCCCGCTCATCCGCTCGCTGTCGCCAGCGATCGACTGGTGGCCGTCGTTCGGGATGGCGTTCGTGGCGTTGCTGTTGGTCGGGTGGGCCGCCTGGCGCACCGCAGTCGCACGTCAGATTTCCCAGTGGCGCCTCGCGGCCGGCTGGTCGGGTGTGGTCCTGCTGCTGGTACTCGGGCCCCAAGCGGCGTTCGGCGTGCCATGGAGTGGGGCGCTTGCCGGGGTTGGCCTGTCGCTGCTGGTCGGTGCCCTTCTGGCCTGGGCGCTGTTGCTGGTGGTGACAGGCGCCCGGTTTGCGCTCAGTCTGCTGAAAGGGCTGCATCGCAATCGCTACGGCCTGTGCAGTGGGCAGACCATGGCCCCACCGGCCGGCGCAAGCGAAGCGTTACCCGGGCTGACCGATTGGCTGACGGGTTACTTCGATGACCTGGCGGGGGTGAAGACGCGGCCTCATCCGCTGACCTTTGGCGACCTCTGGAACGGCGGTGACCGTCATGCACCAAGTGCGGTGAACCTCGAAGTGATGACCAGCGCGGTCAGCCAGCAGATGATCTACGGCATCCCGTTCCGCGACGGCACGCCGACGCTCTACTACGACCCGAACGAGCTGAAGGACTACTTTCCCCCGCGTGTGATGGACTGGCTCGACAGCGCCGCCAGCAAGGCCGAGAAGCCGGCCGACGGACACAAGCTGCGCCCCGACGACTACGCGCCCGACACCACCATCAAGAACGGCGAAGGGACCAGCTCGAGAAAGCTGCGGCCCTTCCCGCGCGGTGCCGACCTGCCGGTGGTGGTGGCCGTGCGCATGAGCCTGAGCTTTCCGGTTCTGTTGTCCGCCGTGCCGCTGTATTCGGTGGACTTCTCGCGCGAGGCCAACCAGCGCGAGAAGGAGCGCATGCGCGCGGCGCTCAAGGCCGGCCAGGCGCCCGCCGCGGTGTTCGACGCGACACGCATCTGGTTCTCGGACGGTGGCATCGGCAGCAACATGCCGCTGCACCTGTTCGATGCCCTGCTGCCAGGCCACCCGACCTTCGCGGTCAACCTGAAGCCCGAACACACCGATCACGCGATCCTCGACAAAGAGACCAAGGGCAACGAAGGCGGGCGCATCTTCCTGCCCGAGGACAACAACTCAGGCTCATTGCGCTATTGGCCGGCGCCCCAGGATGGCCAAGCCCTTGGCGGCCTGCTGGGGTTCCTCGGCAGCATCGTCCACACGATGCAGAACTGGCGCGACGAGATCCAGTTCCCCTATCCCGGCTTCAAGGACCGGATCGTCCAGATCAGCCAGCGGCCCAGCGAAGGTGGCCTGAACCTCGATATGCCGCAAGACGCCATCGACGCGCTGGGCAACGCCGGCGGCATGGCGGCGCAGCGGCTGATCGACCGCTTTCACCCGGCCGGCGACCAGGCCGGCAAAGGTTGGACCAATCACCAGACCATTCGGCTCAGGACCTTTCTCGGCGTCATGCAGCCGGGCAGCGCGGCGCTGTGCGCGACGATCGACTCGGGCCGCTGGGCGGCGCTGGCGAAGACCGTCAGCGGCTACTCGGCCGCAGAGCAGGCACTGGCCCAGAGCTTCCTCGCCGATCTCGGCAAGCTCGGCGCGCTGTCCTCCCAAGGCGGTCAGACGATCTCGCTCGAGCGCACGGCCCCGAAGCCGCTGGCGCAGATACGCATCACGCCAAAAATCTGAAAGCCGCGCCGCCGATCAGGCAACGGGGAAAGAGACGCGCCTCGGGCCGATTCGTTTGCTTGCAATGCCGCGCCGAAGCAGCGGTGCGCGCTGCGTACGATGCAGAACATGCACTCGACCGCCCTCGCCCTGACCCTGTCGGCCGCACTGCTGGCCAGCCTCGCCACGCCAGCCCAAGCCGCCGCCACCGGCTGCATGCCGCAGCACCCGCTTGAATCTGCAGCGAGCTTCCCGGCCCTGCCCGGTCGGCTGGTCTTTCATTCGTACGTGGCCTACGGCGACGGTAGCTCGCGCCTGTTCCTCTATGACTTCGCAGCGAAGTCGCTGACCCGCCTCGACATCGCCGCCTGGAACATCACCGACCCGATGAATGCGCACTTCTCGCCCGAAGGCCAGCGCATCGTCTTCATGGGTCGCCAGGGCGGCAACTGGCACGTCTTCAGCTGGACACTTGGCTCGCCGCAGGCCCCGGCCAACCTGACCGCCGCGATCGGCGGGCGCAACGAAGACCCGAAATACAGCTTCGACGGCCGCAGCATCGTCATCAAGCACGAAGGCGACATCCGCATCGGCACGCTGGCTGTCGACGGCCGCAGCATCACCAGTTGGGACATCGTCACCAGCGACGGCTGGACGACCGAAGAATCGATGCCTTATCTGACCCCTTCGGGCAAGTATCTTTTCTACATCGCCGGCACCGGCGACGCGATGCGCATCTGGCGCATGGACATGCAGACCCGCAAGGCCACGCAGTTCTCGACCCCGCCCGCCGGCGCCCACGAGTACTACCCGGTCGTGCGCGATTACTCGACCTACTTCTACACCCGCACGCTGGCCGGCACCGGCAACGACCAGATCCTGCGCCACCCGATCGGCCAAGCCACGGGCAAGGCGGAGGTGCTGGCGCTGAACGACTGCGACCGCGACAACTCCGACGCCGCACCGGTGGACGAAGACCTGCTGGCCTTCTCCAGCGACGCCTACGACGCGACCTACTCGCTGGTGATCGGCGACCTGCGCAACGGCAAGGTCTGGCGCATCGCGCCGGGGCTGATCAATGGCGGCGATGGGCGCAACAAGCTGGGGGCGGATTACACCGCACGCCGGTAGCGAGGCGTCGTCTCGAAGCCATCGAGCGAGGTAGGCTTGGTCATGAGCACCACCCGACCGGCCGCAGGCCCAAGGGAGCACCAATGAGCAGCGAACGAACACATGACGTCGCGATCGTCGGCCTCGGCGCGATGGGCAGCGCAGCGGCCTTGGAGCTGGCCCGGCGCGGGGTCGACGTGGTCGGCTTCGACCGCTTCACGCCGCCCCACACCATGGGCTCGTCGCATGGCGATTCGCGGATCATCCGCGAGGCCTACTTCGAGCACCCGGTCTATGTGCCGATGGTGCAACGCGCTTTCGAGCTGTGGCGCGAGCTGGAAAGGGCCAGCGGCGCCGCGTTGCTGTCGCCCACCGGCGGCCTGATGATCGGCGCGCCCGACAGCGTGCTGGTCGAAGGGGCTCGCCGCAGTGCGCTGCTGCACGGGCTGGCGCACGAGATGTTGTCGGCGGCAGAGATCCACGCGCGCTTTCCGGTGCTGCATCCGGAGCCCGGCATGGTCGGCGTGTGGGAGCCACGCGCCGGCGTGCTGGCGCCAGAGGCTGGCGTCGCGGCTCAGCTCGATCAGGCCCGGCGACACGGTGCGACGCTGCATTTCGACGAACCGGTGGACCGCTGGCAATTGGACGGCGGCGTGGGTGTCTTCACCGCCCAGCGCCACTGCCGCGCACGCCGGCTGATCATCAGCGCCGGTGCGTGGGTGGCCTCCTCGCTGCCCGGCATGCGGCTGCCGTTTCAGGTCGAGCGCCAGGTGCTGCACTGGTTGTCGCCCGCTGCGCACGCCGAGGCTTTCGGCCCTGCCCGTTGCCCCGTTCACCTGTGGCAGATCGACGGCAACCGGTTCTTCTACGGCCTGCCCGACATGGGCGCCGGCGTGAAGCTGGCCTTTCACCATGGCGGCCAGACGAGCAGCGTCGACGCGGTCCAGCGCGACGTCAGCGCGCAAGACGTCGACGACCTGCGGGCCGCGGTGCGCCGGTTCGTGCCGGCCGCCGATGGGCATCCGATCACGTCGTCGGTGTGCCTGTACACCAACACGCCGGACGAACACTTCTGGATCGACCACCTGCCCGGCCAGCCGCAGGTGCTGGTCGCCAGCCCGTGCTCAGGCCACGGCTTCAAATTTGCACCGGTGGTTGGTGAGATCGTCGCCGATCTGGTGCAAGGCAGGCCGGCTCGTTTCGACCTGGGCCTGTTCCGCTGGCGCTAGCTAGCGCCGCGTCGCCAATGCTTTCTCGATCTTCTGATCGGTCTTGTACTGGCTGAGCGCGTACACCGACCAGATGGCCGCCGGCAGCCAGCCGATGATCGTCAACTGCAGGATCAGGCAGATGATGCCGGCGAACGGGCGGCCGATGGTGAAGAACTGGAGCCAGGGCAGAAGCAGGGCCAGAAGAAGGCGCATGGGAATCCGGGCTGTAGGTTGAGGGTCGCTGGGAGCGATGCTGGGCATGTCTCCAAGGAGCCGCAAGGTTAGCTCAAACGGCTGGCCGGGCACCCGGCGAGCGGGAGCGCCGAGATCTTGACGAGGCCGCCGGCGGCGAGCTCGTCAGCCGCGAGCCGCCTTTCGCCCGCCGGCTGCGAGCAATTGCGCGGCGTGACGCCGAACCTCTGCCGACGGCAGCGGCCCACCGTGCCCCATGTAGAAATGGCGGCTTCCCGCATCGGCCAGGCTCAGCAGTGCTTGTGCGACGGCCGCAGGCTCGTCTTCGAATGGCGGACGTTTGGCTCGGCCGGTGAAGGCAATACCCCCCAACAGGATGCCCGATGAGATCAGGTCACCCACCAGCGCGGCGCCGTCGTTCAACTGCACGCTGATCGAGCCGGCCGTGTGGCCCGGCGTGGAAATGACCTGGCCGTCCAGCCCGTAGCGCTCGAGGGCCAGGCTCTCGCCCGGTTGCAGCAGGATGTCCGGCTCGAACGCGAGATACGGCCGCCGGATCAGGCCGGCCTTCAGAAACAGGCGCCCGAAAGTACCGGTCGAGCAGAACGACATGGGCTCGCGCTGGAGGTAGTGGGGCAGATCGCCGGCATGTGCGCACACGGCTGCACCCGTCAGTTCCTTCAGCCGAAGCGCGTTGCCAGCATGGTCGATATGGGCATGGGTGACAACGATCAGTTTGACGTCGTGCCAGGCGAGCCCACATCGCCGCAAGGCGCGTGCGACCTGGTGTTCTGTGTCCGGCAAGCCGGCATCCACCAACACGGCCCCCGCCGGCCCCTGGATCAAATGGGCATTGACCAGCCCCATCGGCAGGATAGAGATGCGCTGGATGTGCGGCTGCCTCGGTTTCGCTCGCGCGACGTTCGGTTGCATGGAGACGTGATGGAGTTGGACGATCGACCAAGCATATCAGGACAATCGTCCAAACCAACGCTGCTTTTGGACAATCGTCCTGATAAAATCACCACACCATGAGCGACACCACATCACCGCGTGAACGCATCGTCGAGGCCGCCGATCGGCTGTTCGCCGAGCACGGCTTTGCCGCCACCTCCATCGCCGACGTGGCGGCTGCCGCCGGCCTGCTGAAGGGCAATGTCGCGTACTACTTCAAGACCAAGCAGGACGTTTTCGACGCGGTGGTGCTGGCGCGCCAACAGCGGCTGTCGCGCGAGCTGACCGAGGGCTTGGCGCCCGACGCCGATGCGAAGACCGCCATCGCCAGGCTGTTGGCGCAGGTGCGGTCCGAGGCCGACCGTCTGGCCCGATTTGGCTGCCCGATCGGCAGCCTGTCGACGGAACTGGGCAAGACCGGCGACAGCCTGCAATCCCCTGCGGCCCGCCCGCTTCTTGAACTGGAAGACTATCTGCGCTCGCAGTTCGGCCGCGTGATGACGGCCAGTGCAGCGCGAGAGTGTGCCGAGCACCTGCTCGCGTTGCTGCAAGGCGCCGGCGTCGTCGCGCACGCGCGTCGCGACCCGGCCGTGGTGCGGCGCCAGGTGGATGCCGCTTCGGTGTGGCTCGACAACGTGCTGGCCCAGGCCGCGCAGTTGCAGGGCCATCCTTCGCGATCAGCCGTGTAGGCACGCAGGACCGGGCCCGAAGAGACGGAGGGCAATCAACGCCCTTATCTATCGATTGCCGGCCGCGCCGCCGCGCACAATAACGACATCGCAAGCACGCAACCGGCCGCAGACTGGGCGGAACCAGGGAACCCGTGACCCTGTGCAGAGCGAAACGTCGTTGTGCAAACAGCACATCGCTCGGAAGTAAGCCCGCCGCCATGCGAATGGTCGCGGGCTTTTCTTATGGTGCGCCACGCCGTGTCCGACCGTCCTCAGGCGTGAGCCGGCGCGTCCACCAGCCAGTGCCGCGCCGCCAACACGATCGGCATCGCGACCAGGATCAGGTGGGTGCACCAGTCGGCCACTGTCCACGGCCACCAGTCGGACGGTGTTCCGGCACGCGACAGCGGCAGCACCACATGGTGCATCGCCAGCAGCAGCACCACGCCATACGCCAGGCCCACCAGCGGCCATGGCCAGCGTAGCAGCGCCGGTACCCGCTGCGCCACCAGCACGAAGGCGGTGGCCATGCCGAGCGCGATGAAGATGTGCAATGCCACGCCCAGCAGCGCAGTGGCCAGGCCACCTGCAATCGCCGCCTCGCGGCCCAGCAGGCCGGACGCCACGCTCTGGAAGACACGCTGCGGGGACACCCCTTTCGCCACGCCCCAGAAGATGCTGGCCAGCAGGCCGTCGTTCAACGCGGCAATGCCGCCGCCCACCAGGATGGCCATCCATGTCGCTTGGTTCATCGGCTCCTCTCAGTCGTCTTCACAGTTCACTGGCAGCGCGGCCCAACTGCCGCGCTGCCACTTCGATCTCGCTGGGCGACAGCGCCGCAAAGCCGAACAGCAAGCCCGGCTGCGCCGGCGGCCGGATGTAGTGCTGCGCCAGCGTGTAGACCCCCACGCCGCGCAAGCGTGCCGCTTCGATCAGCTCGTCCTGCCTGGTTGCGGCGCGGCCCTTGAGCCGGCCCACGACGTGCATGCCGGCGTGGCTGTCATGCAGCTCGAGCCAGTCGGCACTGTGCTGCTGCATGGCAGAGAACAAGGCGTTGCGCCGCGCGCGCAGTGCGCGCAGCACGCGGCGCAGGTGACGCTCGAATGCGCCGGTCTCCATGAAGTGCGCCAGCGCCGCCTGCTCGATGGCCGGGCAGCCCATGTCCATCAGGCGCTTGGCGGTGACAAAGTCGTCGCGCAACGCCGGCGGCAACACCATGTAAGCCAGCCGGATCGACGGCGCCAGCACCTTGGAAAAACTGCCGACGAAGATCACCCGCCCCTGCCGGTCCATCGCCTTCAGCGCGGCCACCTGGCGGCTGTCGTAGCGCAGCTCGGCGTCGTAGTCGTCCTCGACGATCCAGGTGTCGTGGCGGGCGGCATAACGCAGCAGTTCCTGACGCCGCCGCTGCGACATCACCGCACCGAGCGGAAACTGGTGCGACGGCGTCACCGAGACGAGCCCGGGCCGGCGCTCGGGCAGCTCATCGACCATCAGGCCGGACTTGTCCACCGGCACACCGACCAGCCGGGCGCCATGGGCCAGGAAGGTGTGGCGGGCCGAGAAGTAGCCCGGGTCCTCGACCACCGCCGTGTCGCCCTCGTCGAGCAGCACGCGGGCGGACAATGCCAGCGCCTGCTGGGTGCCAGCGACGATCAGCACGTTGTCCGGCGTGGCATCGACCGCGCGGCGGCTGCGCAGGTATTTGCACACCGCCTCGCGCAGCGCCGGCACGCCCGCCATCGGCGGATAACCCATCGACGTGTACAGCGCCGCGCGGGCCAGCACGTTGCGCCATTGCTCGGGCAGCAGCGCATCTGCAAACGGCTCACCGTACTGCAGGCTGTAGCGCACACCCAGGTGCCGGCGCCAGGCCGGAAAGTCCTGCAGCAGCTCGCGCGCACGCCGCGCATAGGCCGAAGGCGCCGGCGTGGCGCCGTGCGGCGACAGGGCCGTCGAGCCATTGAGCGGCGCGCTGTCGTGGCCGTTGGCGTGCACGAAGCTGCCCGCCCCCACCCGCCCCTCGACCAGCCCTTGCGCGCCCAGGTGCTCGTAGGCGGCACGCACGGTGTTGCGCGCCAGGCCCAGCGTCTGCGCCAGGTCGCGCGTGGGCGGCAGGCGCGTGCCGCTGGCCAGCCGGCCCTGCTGCACCGCGCTGCGGATCGCGCGGCTGAGCTGCAGATATTGGGGGCCGTCGCCGTCGAGGTCCAGGTGCATGGCGGAGATCAACGAGTCGTGGGACTCACAGCGTACAGCGCGCCCAGCTCGCATTCAGCGTGCGGCCGGTCTCGTCCTGTGCCCAGACCACCAGTTCAAGCTTGGTCGGCGTCGGCCGGGGCAGCGCCAGCTCCGCACGCCAAGGGCCGGCCCCCGCCACCGGCCCTGCAGCGGTGCGCACCACATGCTCGTGGCGCAGCGTGACGCCGCGGTTTTCGCCTTGCGACACCGGCGACACCAGCCCGCCTTCGAGCAGCACCGCCTGCAGCTGGATCGGCGGCGCGCCCGGTGCAGCGTGGGCGCGCAACTCGAAGCGCAGATGGTCGCCCTCACGTGCCAGGTCTTGCAGCACCAGTGCCACTGCCGGCGTTTGCGCGGCCTGGCGCACCAGGCGCGAACGCAGCGCGCGCTCGTCGGGCCAGGCGGCGAAGGCCACGCCGTCGACGAAGACCTGCGGCGTCACCACCGCCGGCACGCCGCCAGCCGCCACCAGCCCTTTTTGCCGTTGCGTCGCCGCGGGCAGCGCAAAGCGGTCGACCCAGCCCAGGCTGTCGAAGTAGTCGACATGCCAGACCACCGGCACCAGCTCGGGCCCCGGCTGAAAGGCGCCGAAGCGGCGCTCGGCCGGCGGGCAGCTGTCGCAGCCCTCCGAGCTGTACAACTCGGCCAGCACGATGTGCGCACCCGGCGGCGCCATGCGGCACCCCAGGGGTGCAACGGCCGGGCCGGTCGAGCCGGTGGCCGCAAAGCCATGTGGTGCCGCCGCCATCAGCAGGCAGAGAGCGCCGAGCATCGCGTCAGAAGCGGACATTGGCGCGCAGGTAGACGAAGCGGCCGCGCGGGTCGACATAGGTCGGGTCGTAGCCGGCCTGGAAGAAAGCCTGGCCCCCGTTGTTGGTGTACGGCGGGTCGGTGTCGAGCAGGTTCTTCACGCCCAGGCCCAGGTCCAGCGTGCGGCTGAACTGGTAGGTGGCTTGCAGGTCGTAGGTCGTGTAGTCGCTGACGCGGCGCGGCTTGAAGGCCGGGTCGTCGGTGTCTTCGAAGGTGCCGGGCACGTCCTTGTAGCCGGTCTGGAAGTTCTGCGCGAAAGTCGCCGACCACGGACCCGAGCGCCAGTTCAGCGCCAGGTAGTGCTTCCAGCGCGGGATGATCCCGGCGGCGTTGGCACTGGCCAGGCTGTTCGCATCGGCGATGCCGTCCGAGAAGGTGCCGTCGGGCGCCTGCACGTCGTACTTCAGGAAGTAGGTGCCGCTCAGGCTGACGCCGATGTCACCGATCGGCAGCTTGGGCCAGCGCAGCTTGGCGTCGATGTCGAGCCCGCGGATCCTGCTCTGGCCGAGGTTGATCTGGCGCTGGTCGATCTCGATGATCGGCCCAGGCAGGTTCGGGAAGGCGTTGTCCGGCGGGCCCCGCCGCACCAGGTTGCCGAAGCGGTCGAGGTCGCCCAGGATGTTGGCCACCGGCACGCCGGCGACGATGGTCTTGCTGAGGTGGATGTCGAAGGCGTCGACACCGAGCGACAGGCCCGCCATCGGCTCGACCACGAAGCCGAGCGTGGTGTTGCGGCTGCGTTCGGGTTCGAGCGCCGCGTTGCCGCCCGCGAGGATCGGGAACTGTGTCTGGCAATCGTTCGAGCTGTTGTTGCCGTCGATGCCGCAGCGCAGCGGGTCGCTCTGGCCGTTGGCGGTGACGCCGGTGACCTGCGGGCCGAAGAGATCCGTCAGGCTCGGGGCACGGAAGCCGCGGCCGACCGAGCCGCGCAGCAGCAGCTCACGCATCGGCTGCCAGCGCACGCTGGCCTTCGGCGTGGTGGCCGAGCCGGAGCCTTCGTAGCGGTCATGACGCACGGCAAAGTCCAGCTCCAGGCCCTTCAGCAGCGGTGCGTTCAGCTCGGCGAACACCGCCTTGACCTGCCGGTCCTTGTCGACCGGCAGGAAGTTGCCGCCGAAGCCGGTGATGTCACCCGACTGGATGGTCAGGCTGGGCGACGACTCGAAGGCCTCGCGCCGCAGCTCGCCGCCCAGCGCCAGCGCCAACGCCCCGCCCGACAGGCTGGTCAGCTCGGTCGAGCCCTTGACCGCGAGGCTGCTGAGGCTGGTCTGGTTGACGTAGGCGTTGCCGTGGTACTGCGTGGCTTCGATGTCGGCCAGCACGTCCGGTGTGTTGGGGCCGAAGAAGTTGACGCGCCCGCTGTTGAGCAGCGGCAGGATGCCCAGGTACGACGGAAAGCCACTGTTGACGCGCTCGGTCACTTTCGACTGGCTGTGCAGCAGCGCGGCATCGAAGTCCCAGCTGCCGAGCGTGCCGCGCACGCCCAGCAGGCCGCGCACCGGCTCGACGATGTCGGTCAGGTCGCGGTCGCCGGTCAGGATCGAGCGGTAACGCACCAGCAGGTCGGGCAGCGGATCGCCGGGCTCGAGTTGCGCGCGCACGAAGTCGGTCGGGTAGTACTGGGAATCGGGCTTCAGCACGATGGTGGCGTTGCCGTTGTAGGGCGCCACGTTGAACAGCGGGTGGTTGGGCGGCAGGGCGAACTGGTCCGAAATCGGCACCGGCTGGATCACCGTGTGGATCGTGTTGCGGCCGAAAGACAACTCGCCGAAGGCCTCGATGTCGGGGTTCAACGGCACGATCGCACTGGCCATGAAGCCCACGCGCTCGGTCGGCGGCATCAGTTGCACCGAGGGCGCAGGGTCGTAGCGGCAGACCGCCGGGCCAAACAGCGGGCTGGACACCGACGGGTCGCACGCCGGCGCCATCGGGTTGTAGCTGTGGCCGTTGAAGAAGATGTTGGCCGGAAACGCGTTGCCCGAAGTGGTGTCGTTCAGGTGCTTGACGTTGACGCTCGACTTGGCGAAATCGCGGTCGCGCCCGCGCAGGCCCTCTTCCTTCTGGTAGGTGCCGATCAGCGTGACGTTGTAGCCGTCGACCGCCGATTCGCCGTGGCCCCACAGCACGCTGGCGCGGCTGATGGCGCCGCCGCCCTGGGTCGAGTTGCCGTATTCGAGGCCGACCTCGGCACCGTGGTAATCGCGCCGCAGCACGAAGTTGATGACGCCCGCCACCGCGTCGCTGCCGTACACCGCCGAGGCGCCGTCCTTCAACACCTCGACGCGTTCGATGGCGGCCAGCGGGATCGAGTTGACGTCCACCGAGACGCTGTCGCCGATGGCGCCGAACGCGCTCACACGCCGGCCATTGATCAGGATCAGCGTGCGCGTGCCCGACAGGCCGCGCAGCGATGCGCTGGAGATGCCGCCGGTCGTCGCGCCGGCAGCCATCGAAGCAGTGACCGCGCCGCCGCTGGTGGCAGCGGCGATGCGGGTCAACAACTGCTCGACATTGGTCGCGCCGGACGACTGGATCTCTTCGCGTCGGATCACCTGCACCGGCAGCGCGGTCTCGGCCTCGATGCGCTTGATCGACGAGCCGGTGATCTCCACCCGTTGCGGCTTGGCTTCGGGCTCCGCCGGCGTGGCTGGCTGGGCCCAAGCCGCGCCCAGGGTCCCAATGCCGATGGCCCATGCCAGCGCTTGGACCAAGGGGGTCGGGTGGAAGAGGTGGCTCGGGGCGCGGCGGCGGCGTTGCGGCATCGGGACTCTCCTGAGGTTGAGTGGAATGCCGGAAATTCTGGGAGTGGCCCAATCGATCGAACGGGCCCAATTCGGGCGCTGCGATTGGGCCCAATCGACCTTGAAAGCGCCTGCTGAAAACCTTGCCGCCATCGCTGACCACCGGGCTGCCTACACTGGGCGCCGAGTGCCGCTGTCACGCCCCGCCGGCCTGGTTGAAAGTTCTGAGCCGCTCGTTCGACGAACAGCTTGAGCACGAGGCGGACGCCGCCTTCCCGCCCGACTGGGCCCAAACCTTGAAGTGAGCTGTTCCTCATGAGTCATCAACATGACGATCCCCGCTACCCGGTTCAAAAGACCGACGAAGAGTGGCGCGCCGCGCTGAGCCCGACGGAGTACCAAATTGCCCGCCATGCCGCCACCGAGCGCGCTTTCACCGGCCGTTTCTGGGACCACTGGGAAAGCGGCGTCTACAAATGCGTCGGCTGCGGCGAGACGCTGTTCGAATCCGGCACCAAGTTCGATGCCGGCTGCGGCTGGCCGAGCTACTGGCAGGCGGTGGACGACGGCCGCGTCGAGCGCGTGGTCGACCAGACGCATGGCATGACGCGGGTCGAGGTGCGCTGCGCCAAGTGCGGCTCGCACCTGGGCCATGTGTTCGACGACGGCCCGGCGCCGACCGGCGAGCGGTTCTGCATCAACTCGGCGGCCATCAACTTCGACGCCGCGAAATAAGGCCCCCACGGACCCTTCCGGGTCCTGCCCCCCGAGGGGGCTCGCGCAGCGGACCGGCAAAGCCGGATCCGCGCACGCCACTTGAAGGCGGCGGCTCCTGCGGGAGCGCCTAGTGCAGCGGCGCTCCGTGACGGCAGTAGACTCCGGCCCGCGCCTGCCGCCGGTGGGCGAGTTCGCCTGTTTTCATGAAGCTGCTGCTCGACTTTCTGCCACTGGTCTTGTTTTTTGTGACCTTTCGCTACACGGAAGGCAACCCGGACGCGGCGGCGGCCTTTGCGACCGAACACTTCGGCCAGTTCATGTCCGGTGGCAACGTCGGGCCCGACCAGGCGCCGGTGCTGCTGTCGACCATCGTCGTGATCCTGGCCACGCTCGGCCAGGTCGCTTTCCTGAAATTGCGCGGGCGCCGCGTCGACCTGATGCTGTGGGTCAGCCTGACGCTGGTCGTCGTGCTGGGCAGCCTGACGATCTATTTCCACAACGACACCTTCATCAAGTGGAAACCCAGCGGCCTGTACTGGACGCTCGGCCTGGTTTTCTGGATCAGCCAGGCGGTTTTTGGTAAGAACTTGTTGAAGAAACTGATCGGCGAACAGCTCGAATTGCCCGAGCCTGTGTGGCGCCGGCTGAACCTGGCGTGGGTGCTGTTCTTCGGCTTCATGGGCGTGCTGAATCTCTGGGTGGTCTACAACTTTCCGACCAGCACCTGGGTCAGCTTCAAGGCCTTCGGCACCACGGCGCTGATGTTCATCTTCTTCCTCGGGCAGGGCCTGTACCTCGGCAAGTACCTGCCCGACGAGGAAGAGGCCTCGCCGACAGCCGACAAACCCCGCCGCGAGCCATGAACCAACCCCACGTCACGGCCTCTGCCGTGCAGCAACAACTGATGGCGACGCTGGCGCCGCTGGAGTTGGAAGTGCGCGACGACAGCGCCGCCCATGCGGGGCACGCCGGCGCCCGCGAAGGCAGCCATTTGTCGGTGCGAATCGTCAGCGATCGCTTCAGCGGTTTGACACGTTTGGCACGACATCGCCTCGTGTATGATTCTTTGAGCACTTTGATGCCGCAGGGCATCCACGCATTGGCGATTGACGCCCGTGCACCGGGTGAACCCTGAAGAAGTAGCTGGCGCAAACCGCCTGGTGTCCACGCAAGCCCCGTGCTGCGCGTTGCCTCCAGGTCGCGATTGACGCGGCGTGCCTGACAAGCAACCCCCTAGTTCCACAACGTTGACCCTCGTCACGAGTCACCATCTGAAGGCGACACGCATGAACCTGAAATCCACCGCCGTCCTGGCTGCCGCAGCCATCCTGTTGCCGCTCGCTGTGCAAGCGCAAAACGTGGCCACCGTGAACGGCAAGCCCGTTCAAAAGGCTCGCGTCGACATGCTGGTCAAGCAAGCCACCAAAGGCGGCCAGCCGGCCACGCCCGAGCTGCAGACGCGTGCCCGCGACGAAGTCGTGATGCGCGAAATCTTCGTCCAGGAAGCCGAGAAGAAGGGCATCCTGACCAGCGCCGCCTACAAGGAACAGATGGAGCTGCTGCGCCAGACCGTGCTGATCCGCGAGCTGTTCGAAGACTTCAAGAAGAAGAACCCGGCCACCGACGCTGAAGCCAAGGCCGAGTACGAAAAGGTCAAGGCCGCGCAATCGGGGACCGAATACCGCGCTCGCCACATCCTGGTCGAGAACGAAGACGAAGCCAAGAAGCTGATCGCCCAGATCAAGGCCGGCGGCAACTTCGAAGAACTCGCCAAGAAGAACTCGAAGGACCCGGGCTCGGCCGAGAACGGCGGCGACCTCGACTTCGCCAAGCCTGACAGTTATGTGCCCGAGTTCAGCGCCGCGCTGACCGCGCTGAAGAAGGGTGAAATGACCGAGACCCCGGTCAAGACCCAGTTCGGCTTCCACATCATCAAGCTGGAAGACAGCCGCGAAGCGACCTTCCCGGCCTTCGAAGAAGTCAAGCCGCAGCTGATGCAGCGCGTCGAGCAGACCAAGCTGCAGAAGTACCAGGACGACCTGAAGAAGGCCGCCAAGACCGACTACAAGTTCGCGCAGCAATAAGCTGACGTTGAACGACGACGAAGGCGCCCCACGGGGCGCCTTTTTCATGGGCCGCATTTGCTTGGTTGGTTTTCTTTGAACGTGGCAGACGGGTGGCAAGTGCCACGCGCGGTATCGTTCGCCGCGCCCATCCGGCCTCTGAACGGCCTGCACGCAACGAGGCGTTGAAAGCCATGACGACCGACACCCCGCCTACCCCATCGGCCCCAGGCCCCGTGCGCTTCAGCGAAGCCTTGGCCTACTGGCTCAAGCTCGGCTTCATCAGCTTCGGCGGGCCGGCCGGGCAGATCGCGATCATGCATGAGGAGCTGGTCGAGCGGCGCCGCTGGATCAGCGAGAACCGCTTCCTGCACGCGCTGAACTACTGCATGCTGCTGCCCGGCCCCGAGGCGCAGCAACTGGCCACCTACATCGGCTGGCTGATGCACCGCACGGCCGGCGGCATCGTGGCCGGTGGGCTGTTCGTGCTGCCGTCGCTGTTCATCCTGATCGGCCTGTCGTGGGTCTACATGGCCTACGGCCACGTGCCGGTCATCGCGGGCATGTTCTTCGGGATCAAGCCCGCCGTCACCGCGCTGGTGGTGCATGCGGCCTACCGCGTCGGCTCACGGGCGCTGAAGAACGCCTGGCTGTGGGGCATCGCGGCGGCGGCCTTCGTGGCCATCTTCGCGTTGCAGGCGCCCTTCCCGCTGATCGTGCTGGTGGCCGGGGTCATCGGCTACTTCGGCGGCCGCTTCGTGCCGGACAAGTTCAGCGCCGGCGGCGGCCACGGCGCGGCAAAGAAACAGTACGGCGCCGCCATGATCGACGACCACACGCCGAGCCCGCCGCACGCGCTGTTCAGCTGGGCACGCTTTTGCCGCGTCGTCGTGGTGTTCCTGGGCCTGTGGACGGCGGCGATCGGCGGGCTGACGGCCCTCTACGGTTGGGACGCGGTGCTGACGCAGATGGCCTGGTTCTTCACCAAGGCAGCGCTGATGACCTTCGGCGGCGCCTACGCGGTCCTGCCCTATGTCTACCAGGGCGCCGTCGACCAGCACCAGTGGCTCACCGCGACGCAGATGATCGATGGCCTGGCCTTGGGCGAAACCACACCCGGCCCGCTGATCATGGTGGTGTCGTTCGTCGGCTTCGTCGGCGGCTGGACCCAGGCGATCTTCGGCAGCGACTCACTGCTCCTGGCCGGCGCTGCGGCGGCCACGGTGGTCACCTTCTTCACCTTCCTGCCGTCGTTCTTCTTCATCCTGCTGGGCGGGCCGTTCATCGAGTCGACCCACGGCAACCTGAAGTTCACCGCGCCGCTGACCGGCATCACCGCGGCCGTCGTGGGCGTGATCGTCAACCTGGCGGTGTTCTTCGCCTACCACGTGCTGTGGCCGCAAGGCCTGGGCGGGCCGTTCGACTGGCTTTCGGCCTTGATCGGCATCGGCGCGGCGCTCGCACTGTTCCGCTTCAAGGTCGGCGTGATCCCGGTCGTGGCAGGCTCGGCGCTGGCCGGCCTGGCGATCAGCCTCGCGGGGCCGCTGCTGGGCTGAAGAAGCTCAGGCTTCGAGCAGCCGACCGGCCTCGATGTGCAGCTGGCGCTCGCAGCGCTCGGCCAGCGCGCGGTCGTGCGTCACCATCACCAGCGTGGTGCCGACTTCGCGGTTCAGCTCCAGCATCAGCGCCATCACCGTTTCACCGGTCGCGAAATCGAGGCTGCCTGTCGGCTCGTCGGCCAACAGCAAGCGCGGCCGCACGACGAAGGCGCGCGCCAGCGCGACGCGCTGCTGCTCGCCGCCCGACAGCACCCGCGGGTAGTGCGACAGGCGCTGGCCCAGGCCCACGCGGCCCAGCATCTCGGTCGCCAGCACGCGGGCATCGCGCCGGCCAGCCAGCTCCAGCGGCAGCATCACGTTCTCGAGCGCGGTGCGGTTGCCCAGCAGCTGGAAGCTCTGGAAGACGAACCCGAGCTTGCGCGCACGCAAGGCCGCACGCGCGTCCTCGTCGAGCGCGAACAGGTCGTCGTTCTCGATCACGACGCGGCCTTCGCTCGGCACGTCCAGCCCGGCCATCAGCGCCAGCAGCGTGCTCTTGCCCGAACCCGAGGCGCCGACGATCGCGGCCGACTCCTGCGTCCGCAGGGTGAAGTTGATGTCGTGGAGAATCGTCAGCGTGCCGGTTGAATCGGTCACCCGTTTGGTCAGGTGCTCGACGGCAATGATGGGTTCGGACATGCGTGGATTGAATTTTTTCGTCAAGGCGTGGCAAGTGCTTGCCCGCCGGCTCGTGGCCGACTGTAGCGTCTGGCTCGTGGCACTGCTCTGGGCGGCCGGCATGCCGGCGCAGGCCGCCGCGCCGCCGAAGCTGCTGGTCGTCGGCGACAGCCTGTCGGCCGAATACGGCCTGGCGCGGGGCACGGGTTGGGTGGCGCTGCTGTCCGAGCGGCTGGCGCGCGAAAAGTTCGCGATCGAGGTGGTCAATGCCAGCATCAGCGGCGACACCACCGCTGGGGGCCGCAGCCGGCTGCCGGCGCTGCTGAAAACGCATGCGCCGAAGGTGGTGGTGATCGAGCTGGGCGGCAACGACGCCCTGCGCGGCCTGCCGGTGGCGCAGACGCGTGAGAACCTGAGCGCGATGGTCCGCAGCGCCCAGGCCGCCGGTGCCCTGGTGATGCTGGCCGGCATGCAGGTGCCGCCGAACTACGGCCGCCAGTACACCGAAGACTTCGCCAAAAGCTTCGAAGCCGTGGCCAGGGCCGAGCGCATCGCGATGGTGCCCTTCCTGCTCAAAGGCATTGCCGACCGGCCCGACGCGGAAGACTGGTTCCAGGCCGACCGCATCCACCCGCTGGCCAAGGCGCACCCGCTGATCGTCGACAACATCTGGCCGACGCTGCGCCTGCTGGTGCAGGCCGCGCTGCGCTGAACCCGCGCCGGCGCAAGGGTATTCACGGGTGCTTCGGCGCCCGACACATGCAACCCTTTGAATATCTGGCGGCACCAGCCGCCCAGGAGGTTTGCCGTGGCTGACCCGAGCTCCTCGACACCGTCGACGCCGCTTTCGCGACGCCACCTGTTTGCCGGTGCCGGCACGGCCGGTGCACTGGCCGCAGCGGCCGTCGCCCTGCCCTTGGTGCCTGTGAAGGCGCCCACCGCCAACACCGACCCGGCCCCGCCGCCACAAGGCGGTGGATACCGCCTGAGCGAGCACGTCCAGCGCTACTACCAGACCGCCAAGGTCTGACGCATTCACCGAGCCGCTCCGGCACGCCCGGAGCGGCCGCCAGGAGACACCATGCTGCTGACCCGCAGAGCTCCTTCGAACGACGCCAGCCGCCAAGGCACGGGCCCATCCAGCCTGGTGGCCAGCCTGTCCCGCGGCGTGGCCCGCGCGATGCCGACGATGGACCGGCGCGCCTTCCTGCGCCGCTCCGGCCTGGGGGTCGGCGCCGGCATCGCCGCCGGCGAACTGATGCTGGTGCGCAAGGCCCGCGCGGCCGACGAGGCCAGGCCGGCCGGCGGCGCCGCGAAGGTCGAGGTCAAGCGCACCGTCTGCGGCCACTGCTCGGTCGGCTGCGCGGTCGACGCGGTGGTCGAGAACGGCGTCTGGGTGCGGCAGGAGCCGGTGTTCGATTCGCCCATCAACCTCGGCGCCCACTGCGCCAAGGGCGCCGCCTTGCGCGAACATGGCCACGGCGAATTCCGGCTGAAGACGCCGATGAAGCTGGTCGACGGCAAGTACCAGAAGATCAGCTGGGACCAGGCGCTGGACGAGATCAGCAAGAAGATGCTCGAGCTGCGCCAGGCCAGCGGGCCGGATTCGGTCTTCATCGTCGGCTCATCGAAGCACAACAACGAGCAGTCGTACCTGCTGCGCAAGTGGGTCAGCTTCTGGGGCAGCAACAACTGCGACCACCAGGCGCGCATCTGCCACTCGACCACCGTCGCCGGCGTCGCGAACACGTGGGGGTATGGCGCGATGACCAACTCCTACAACGACATGCAGAACAGCAAGGCGGCGATGTACATCGGCTCGAACGCCGCCGAGGCGCACCCGGTGTCGATGCTGCACATGCTGCATGCCAAGGAGACTGGCTGCAAGATGATCGTCGTCGACCCGCGCTTCACCCGCACCGCGGCAAAGGCCGACGAATACGTGCGCATCCGCTCGGGCTCCGACATCCCGTTCCTGTTCGGCCTGATGCACCACATCTTCAAGAACGGCTGGGAAGACAAGAAGTACATCGAGGACCGCGTCTACGGCATGGCCAAGGTGCGCGAAGAAGCGCTCAACGTCTGGACGCCGGACAAGGTGCAGGAGGCCTGCGGCGTCGACGAAGCCACCTGCTTCAAGATCGCCAAGATCATGGCCGACAACCGGCCGAGCACCGTCGTCTGGTGCATGGGGCAGACGCAGCACACGATCGGCAACGCGATCGTGCGCGCCTCGTGCCTGCTGCAACTCACGCTCGGCAACGTCGGCGTCAGCGGCGGCGGCACCAACATCTTCCGCGGCCACGACAACGTGCAGGGCGCGACCGACGTCGGCCCCAACCCCGATTCGCTGCCCGGCTACTACGGGCTGGCCGAAGGTGCGTGGAAGCACTTCGCGAAGGCCTGGGACGTCGACTTCGAATGGATCAAGAAACAGTACGCGCCGGGCATGATGGCCAAGTCCGGCATGACGGTGTCGCGCTGGGTCGACGGTGTGCTCGAGAAGAACGAGCTGATCGACCAGGATTCGAACCTGCGAGGCCTGTTCTTCTGGGGCCATGCGCCGAATTCGCAGACCCGCGGGCTCGAGATGAAGAAGGCGATGGACAAGCTCGACCTGCTGGTCGTGATCGACCCCTTCCCTTCTGCCACCGCGGCGATGGCCGCGATGCCCGGCAAGCCCGAAGACCTGAACCCGAAGCGCGCGGTCTACCTGCTGCCGGCCGCCACGCAGTTCGAGACCAGTGGCTCATGCACGGCCAGCAACCGCTCGCTGCAGTGGCGCGAGAAGGTCATCGACCCGCTGTGGGAATCTCGTTCCGACCACATGATCATGTACCAGCTGGCCGACAAGCTCGGCTTCGGCAAGGAGCTGGTCAAGAACTACAAGATGCAGAAGATCAAGGGCCTGGACGAGCCCGAGCCCGAGTCGATCCTGCGCGAGATCAACAAGTGCGTCTGGACCATCGGCTACACCGGCCAGAGCCCCGAACGGCTGAAGGCCCACATGCGCAACATGAACGTCTTCGACGTGAAGACGCTGCGCGCCAAGGGTGGCATCGACAAGGCCACCGGCTACTCGCTCGACGGCGACTACTTCGGCCTGCCCTGGCCCTGCTACGGCACGCCGGAGATGAAACACCCGGGCTCGGCCAACCTGTACGACACCAGCCGCCACGTGATGGACGGCGGCGGCAACTTCCGCGCGAACTTCGGCGTCGAGCGTGAAGGTGTGTCGCTGCTGGCCGGCGACGGCTCGCACTCCAAGGGCTCTGACCTGACGATGGGCTACCCCGAGTTCGACCACCTGCTGCTGAAGAAGCTCGGCTGGTGGGGCGAGCTGACCGAGGCCGAGGCCAAGGCCGCAGAAGGCAAGAACTGGAAGACCGATTCGTCAGGCGGGATCATCCGCGTGGCGATGAAGAACCACGGTTGCCACCCGTTCGGCAACGCCAAGGCCCGCGCCATCGTCTGGAACTTCCCCGACCCGATCCCCAAGCACCGCGAGCCGCTGTACAGCACCCGGCCGGACCTCGTCGCCAAGTACCCGACGCACGACGACAAGAAGGCCTTTTGGCGCCTGCCCACGCTCTACAAGACTGTGCAGGACAAGAACCTCGACATCGGCAAGACCTTCCCGCTGATCATGACCTCGGGCCGGCTCGTCGAGTACGAAGGCGGCGGCGAAGAGACGCGCTCGAACCCCTGGCTGGCCGAGCTGCAGCAGGACATGTTCATCGAGATCAATCCGAAGGCCGCCAACGACCGGGGCATTCGCCATGGCGACTGGGTCTGGGTCAAGACACCGCCGATGGCCGCAGTGCCCGAGTTCAAGGGCCTGAAGGTCAAGGCGCAGGTGACCGAGCGGGTCGACGCCAGCACCGTCTTCCTGCCTTTCCACTTCTCAGGCCACTGGGGCGGCGTGGATCTCGCGCCTTATTACCCCGAAGGCGCGATGCCGGTGGTGCGCGGCGAAGCGATCAACACCGCCACGACCTACGGTTACGACAGCGTGACGATGATGCAAGAAACGAAGACCACGGTCTGCCAAGTCGAGAAAGTATGAGCCCCCGGTCGCTACGCGCCCGCCCCCCGAGGGGGAAAAGCCCCGAACTGGGGGCGGCCCGTCGCTCGGGGCCCGCTTCGGTCAACCGTTGTGCACAGGAGTGAAGTGATGGCTCGAATGAAGTTCATCTGCGATGCCGAACGCTGCATCGAATGCAACGGCTGCACCACCGCCTGCAAGGCCGAGCACGAGGTGCCGTGGGGTGTGAACCGGCGCCGCGTCGTCACGATGAACGACGGTGTGCCGGGCGAGAAATCGATCTCTGTGGCCTGCATGCACTGCTCGGACGCGCCGTGCATGGCGGTGTGCCCGGTCGATTGCTTCTACCGCACCGACGAAGGCGTGGTGCTGCATGACAAGGATGTGTGCATCGGCTGCGGTTACTGCTCCTACGCCTGCCCATTCGGCGCGCCGCAGTTCCCGAGCAACGGCACCTTCGGCATGCGCGGCAAGATGGACAAGTGCACCTTCTGCGCCGGCGGGCCGGAAGACAACGGCTCGCAGGCCGAGTTCGAGAAGTACGGCCGCAACCGACTGGCCGAAGGCAAGCTGCCCGCCTGTGCGGAGATGTGCTCGACCAAGGCGCTGCTGGGCGGCGACGGCGACGTGGTGGCCGACATCTTCCGCAACCGCGTGCTGGTGCGCGGCAAGGGCAGCGAGGTGTGGGGTTGGGGCACGGCCTACGGCAAGCCGACGCAAGGCCAGCCGTCGGCCCCACCGTCGACAACCGCCACCGAAGGGACCAAGTCATGACACGCGCGGCATGGTCGCTGGTGGTCGTCGCCGCTGCCGTGCTGCTGCCGGCCTGCGGTGAACATTCGCAGGGCGAGCCGGCACGGCTGAAGAAGGCCGACGCCAAGGCATCGAGCGGTGCGGTGGCCGCTGACAAGGCCTACATGGCCAACGGCTGGACGGCCGGCGACGACACGAGCTGGCAGAACCAGATCCGCGGCCGCGCGCAGGGCCAGAACGAGTATGCGCGCATCATCTCGGCCACGCCCGCGGCGACCGCGGCAGCACCGATCGGCGCCACGCCGGCCAAGGCACCCTGACGCACGAGGAGCACCGCCATGCGTCGCCTGATCCGCACTGTCTTGTTCGGCCTGGCCTTGACCGCCGCGACCGCGAGTGGGGCCCAGACCACCGCTGCGCCGGCGGCATCGGCGGTCGCTCCCACAGGCTTCGTTGCCGGCCCCGAACCGCAGCCCGGCGACAGCAACGCCCAGCGTGCCCAAAGCCAACCCGGCAACAACGCGCCGATATGGCGCGCGGTGAAAGAAGCCGGTGGCACCAGCACGCTGCCCGGCGCCGAAAAGGGCGTGCTGGTGCAACCCTTCGTGCAATACCCCGGCTCACGCTGGACCAACGCCGGCGAGGCCTGGCGCCAGGTGCGCAACCAGTGGCTTATCCCCTACGGCGGCGCGCTGCTGTTCATCGTCGCGCTGGCGATCCTGCTCTTCTACTGGCGCAAGGGGCCGATCGGCCACGCTGAAAACACCGGCGGTGCGATCGAGCGCTTCACGCCGTTCGAACGCGCGGCCCACTGGTCCAACGCCATCGCGTTTGTCACGCTCGTGGTGTCGGGGCTGGTGATGGCCTTCGGCAAGTTCCTGCTGTTGCCGTTGATCGGCAGCACCTTGTTCGGCCTGCTCACCTATGCGCTGAAGACGGCGCACAACCTGTTCGGGCCGTTGTTCGCCGTGTCGCTGGTCATCGTGCTGCTCACCTTCGTGCGCGACAACCTGCCGCAGCGCGGTGACCTCACCTGGCTGCTGCGCGGTGGCGGCATGCTGGGCGACCATGAGGTGCCGTCGCACCGCTTCAACGCTGGCGAAAAGCTGGTGTTCTGGGGCGGCGTGCTGCTGCTGGGCAGCATCGTCGTTGGTTCCGGCCTGGTGATGGACAAGCTGCTGCCGGGGCTGGCCTATTTGCGCGGCGACATGCAGATCGCCCACATGGTTCACATCAGCGCCGCGGTGTTGATGATGGCGCTGTTCTGCGGCCACATCTACATCGGCACCATCGGCATGCGCGGCGCCTACCGCGCGATGCGCGATGGGTATGTCGACGAGGCCTGGGCGGCCGAGCACCACGCGCTGTGGCTCGAAGACATCCGCGCCGGAGAGATTCCGGCGCAGCGCTCGGGTGCGTCGCAGCCGCCACCACCACGGGCCATGCCTGAAGGAGTTTCGCGATGAAACACCACACCCTGGGCCTGACGATCGTGGTGCTGCTGTTGACGCTGGTGGCCGTCTCCAGCGTAGCCAAGCTGCCCGCCCCCAGCCCCGAAGCCAAGGCCAAGGCCGACGAGGCCGCCGCCAAGACGACCTGGACCACCAACGTCGCGAATTACCAGTTGTGCAAGTCGATGGACAAGGTCGCCGCGGCCTACTTCGCCGAAGCCAAGCAGGCCGGCAAGCCAGCGTCGGCGCCAGTGGCCACGCCCGCCTGCACCGACCCGGGCCCATTCGCCTACGTAGCGCCCAGCGAGGCCAAGCCACCAATCGAAGCCTCGGGCGCCCACTCGCCGCCCAAGACGGCAGCCGAGCCACCGAGCACCAACAAGCCCGACGCGCAGGCCAACCCGAAGAAGTAAGCTGTTGGCATGACACGGCCCCAAGCTGCACCGGCTGAGCTGAATCGCGCGCCCCGCATGACCGACGCGCGGCAGCCGCTGCTGCGCGAGATCGAGGTCCTCGACGAATACGGCGCGCGCCGCCAGATCTACATCCCGGCCGAACGGCCGCTGACGGTGTTTGTCGACAAGCGCGAGCTGGTCACGCTGATGACGCTGGGCGCTGCCCCCGAGCTGCTGGTGCTGGGCTACCTGCGCAACCAGCGCCTGATCAGCCGCATGGACGAGATCGAGTCGATCACGGTCGACTGGGAGGTCGGTGCCGCCGCCGTCTACACCCGCCACGGCCTGCCGGACCTGGCCGCGAAGACCGCCCGCCGCACGGTGACCACCGGCTGCGGCCAGGGCACGGTCTTCGGCGACCTGATGAACGACGTGGCCGGCCTGACGCTGCCGCCGCCCGAGCGCGCACGCATCCGCCAATCAACGTTGGCCGCGATGCTCGAGACGATGCGCCAGCAGGACAGCATCCACCGCAAGGCCGGCTCAGTGCACGGCTGCGCGCTGTTTCGCGGCGGCGAGATGCTGATGTTCGTCGAGGACGTCGGCCGCCACAACGCGATCGACACCATCGCCGGCTGGATGTGGCTGAACGACCAGAACGACGACATGGGTGGCGAAGACAAGTGCTTCTACACCACTGGCCGACTGACCAGCGAGATGGTGATGAAGGCCGCCCACATGAGCGTGCCGATCGTCGTCTCGCGCAACGGCGTCACGCAGATGGGGCATGAACTGGCCACGCGCCTGGGCATGACGCTGTTCGGCCGCGCGGCCAACAAGCACTTCCTTTGCTACACCGGCTTCGAGCGCTTCGACTCCGAACCGCTGCCCGAGCCTGCGTCCGTGCGGGTGGTGTCATCGGCTCGGTGAGCCTTTCGTGATGGACACGGCCATCACCCCGCCCGAACTTGACCGCGTGGTCAGGCTGCCCGCCGCAGTGCTGATCGAGCGCGAGGCACGGCCCAACCGCTGGGAAGACTGGCGCTACAGGCTTGCTGGTGTCGAGCTGGACGATGGGCACCTCGGGCCTCCCGATGCGTCGCATACCCCCCGCGCGCTGCGCGACGATGGCCACCGCACCCTCTGGGCCTTCACCGGCTTCGAGGTGCTGCTGCACCCGGATGAAGCCGAGGGCTACCACCTCAACCTCACGAGCGGCGCGCCGGTCTGGTTCGTGATGTGGCGCATCGATGACGAAGACCCGTCGCGCGCTTGGCCCGAGCGCGTCACGCTGTCGTACCACGAGGCCGGCCGCCTGCTGGATGCGCAGGAACGCGTCGACAACTGGCCGCTGCCGGCCGAGCTGGTGGCGCTGCTGCAGGACTACACCGACGCGCACTACCAACCCGAGCCGAAGCGGCGCCAGCGGCCTGCGTCCTTCCTGCCGCCCGAGCAGCGCGGGGGCCGCGGATGAGCACCGGCGACAGCGGCTTTCTGGCTCGCTGGTCGCAGCGCAAAGTGCAAGCGCGGCAGGGCGGTTCACTGGTGGAAGACGCGCCAGCGGCTCCCGTGGTCGTCGACACGGCGCCGCCGATCGCGCCTGCACCAACCGCCATCGCCGAGCCGGAGCCGCCGGCCACAAACACGCCGCCGACGATGGACGAAGTGGCCACGTTGACATCAGCGTCTGACTTCAGCCGCTTCGTCGCCCGCGGGGTCGAGCCGGGGGTCAAGAACGCGGCGCTGAAAAAGCTCTTCGCCGACCCGCACTTCAACCTGATGGACGGGCTGGACACCTACATCGAAGACTTCGGCCGCGCCGACCCGCTGCCTGCCAGCATGCTGGCGCAGATGGCCCAGGCGCGTTTCCTCGGCCTGATCACCGAGCCCGACGAGCCCACCTCGTCCCCAACCCCCGGGGCCTCTTCCCCCACCGCGGCCGCCACCGATGAAGACCCTGATCTGCGACTGCAACCGCACGATGCCGCTGGACGCGAAGGCCCTGAGCCAGGCGCTGGCAGCGACGCCGGGCGCGAGCCCTGACGGCCTGCAGCACACCCACAGCGTGCTGTGCCGGCGCGAGGCGGCAGCGTTCCAGCGTGCCGCGCTCGACGAAGGCGAAACGCTGGTCGTCGCCTGCACGCAAGAAAGCAGGCTCTTCGCCGCCTTGAACGAAGAGACCGCGGGTGCGCCGTCGATCACCGAGCGGCCGATCCGCTTCGTCAACATCCGTGAGACCGGTGGCTGGGGCCGCGACGCGGCACAGGCCACACCGAAGATCGCCGCGCTGCTGGCCGCCGCACAGCTGCCGTTGCCCGAGCCGGTGGGCACTGTCGGCTACCGGTCGGCCGGTCGCACGTTGGTGATCGGTGATGCCACCGCAACGAGCCGCGCCGCCGCCCTGTTGGGCGAGGGGCTCGACATCAGCCTGCTGGTCACAGCGCCGGGCGGTGAGTTGCCGCAGGCCCACGAGCACGCAATACACAACGGCCGCCTGACCGGCCTCAGCGGCTGGCTCGGCGCCTTCGAGGCCGCGTGGGAAAGCAGCAACCCGATCGACCTCGACCTGTGCACCCGCTGCAACGCCTGTGTCGACGTCTGCCCAGAGAACGCGATCGATCTCAGCTACCAGATCGACCTCACGCTGTGCAAGAGCCACCGCGACTGCGTGCGTGTCTGCGAAGCCGCCGGCGCGGTCGACTTCCAGCGTGAACCGGTCGCGCACCATGAGCATTTCGACCTGGTGCTGGACCTGCAGCCCAAGCCGGCCTTCACGATGCACCAGCCGCCGCAAGGCTACTTCCATGCCGGTGCGGATGAGCGCCGGCTGTTCGAGGCCGTGCTGCAACTGCGCGAGCTCGTCGGCGAGTTCGACAAGCCGCGCTTCTTTCGCTACCAGCATCGCCTTTGCGCACACAGCCGCAACGAGCAGATCGGTTGCACCGCCTGCATCGACGTCTGCTCGGCCCAGGCCATCCGCAGCGACGCGTCGGCCAAGGGCCGCTCGAAGAACGATCTGCAGCCGGCCGGCGGCATCGTCGTCGAGCCACACCTGTGCGTGGGCTGCGGAGCTTGCACCACCGTCTGCCCGAGCGGCGCCCTGACCTACGCCGCACCGAACCCAGCCGACCAGGGCAAGCGCCTGCAAACGCTGCTCGCCACCTACGCTCGCGCCGGTGGACGCGACGCCGCATTGCTGCTGCACAGCGAAGAAGCGGGCCAGCGCTTGATCGCCGCACTCGGCCGCGCGGCGCGCACCGACCATACGCTGCACGGCGTGCCGGCACGGGTGATCCCAGCGCCGCTGCGGCACACCGCCAGTGTCGGGCTGGACCTGTGGCTGGCCGCGATCGCGCAAGGCGCGTCGCAGGTGTGGGTGCTGCTGACCGACGAGGAAGCGCCGGACTACCGACGTGCGCTGGCCCAGCAGATGGCTGTCGGCCAGGCGATCCTCACGGGCCTGGGCTATCGCGGCGAGCACCTGAGACTGATCGATGTTCGCAGTGCGAAGGCGCTCGACACCGCGCTGCGCAGCGCGCCGGCGCAGGTCGTTGCCAAAGCAGCCACGTTCGCGGCCCAGGCCGACAAGCGATCGACGCTCGAACTCACGCTCGACCACCTGCGTCAGCAAGCCCTCGCGCCGGTGCTCGAAGAAATCGTGCTGCCGGCACCCGGGTCGCCCTACGGCTCGCTGCAGGTCGATGCCGAGCGCTGCACGCTGTGCCTGGCCTGCGTCGGCGCCTGCCCCGAGAACGCGCTGGCCGACAACCCCGACCGGCCGCAGCTGAAGTTCATCGAAAAGAACTGCGTGCAGTGCGGCCTGTGCGCCAGCACCTGCCCCGAGCAGGCGATCACGCTGCAGCCGCGGCTGTGGCTGGCCGACGAGGGCCGCGCGCGCAAGGCCGCCCGCGTGCTGAACGAAGCGCAGCCCTTTGCCTGCGTGCGCTGCGGCAAGCCCTTCGGCACGCTGCGCGCGATCGAGATGATGCTCACCAAGCTGGCCGGCCACTCCGCCTTCCAGGGAGCGGCGGCCGAGCGGTTGAAGATGTGCGGCGACTGCCGCGTGATCGACATTCACACCAATACCAACGAAGTCAAGATCACGGACCTGTGATGCGATGACACAGACGAGCACCCTGCACTTCACCCGCCCCGACCAGGGCGAAGAACTGGCCCGCGCCGAGTTGTACGGCCTGCTCGCGCGGCTGTGGCTGGCGCCGCCGGACGAAGCCTTGCTGGCGCAGTTCCGTGTCGCCGTCACTGAAGCACCCGTGCGCGGCAGCCACCTCGAATCACCGTGGCACGACCTGGTCGCGGCCATGCGCGCCACCACCGCGCAACAGGCCACGGCCGAGTACGACGCGCTCTTCGGCGGCATCGGCAAACCGGAGGTCTTCCTCTACGGCTCGTATTACCTCAGCGGCTTCCTGAACGAGAAACCGCTGGCCGCGTTGCGCAACGACCTGGCCGCACTCGGCCTGACGCGCGACATTGAACGCGGCGAGACCGAAGACCATATCGCCTACGGCTTCGAGGTCATGCGCTACCTGATCGCCGGCGACGACGCGCTCACCTGCACGCTGGAACAACAACACCGCTTCTTTCGCACGCACCTGCAACCCTGGGTCGAACGCCTGTGCGATGCGGTCGACACGCAACCGGCCGCCGTCATCTGGCGCGCCGTTGCCAGGCTGACCTGTGCCTTCATGCAGGTGGAAGCGCAGGCCTTCGACATGGTCGAATAGGGCCATGGCAATCGACAAGCAAGACATCACCGGCCTGGTGCTCGCCGGCGGCCGCGGCAGCCGCATGGGCGGGGCCGACAAAGGCCTGCAGAACCACCTCGGCATGCCGCTCGCGCTGCACACGCTGCTGCGCCTGGCGCCGCAGGTGGGTCCGACGATTGTCAACGCCAACCGCAACCTGGCGGCCTACGAATCGATGGGCTCGCCGGTCTGGCCCGATGCGCTGCCCGACTACCCCGGCCCGCTGGCCGGCTTCCTGGCCGGGCTGGAGCGTTGCGAAACGCCGTACCTCGTCACCGTGCCGTGCGACACGCCGAACTTCCCGCTCGACCTGGTCGCGCGGCTGGCCGAAGCGATGGAGCGCGACGACGCCGAGATCGTGATCGCCACCAGCCCCGAGCCCGACGGCAGCGTGCAGGTGCAACCCGTCTTCTGCCTGATGCGCACGACGCTGCTGGAAAGCCTCGTGCGTGCCACCACTGCGGGCGAACGCAAGATCGACCGCTGGGCCAAGCAGCAGCGCTGCAGCGAGGTGCTGTTCGAAGACGCCGACGCCTTCTTCAACGCCAACACCTTGGCCGAGTTGCAGAGCCTGCAAGACAAGCGTTAGGGAGCGGTCGCTTCATCGAGAAGGGCGCCTTCGCGTTCCGGCGACAGCGCCCTCGATCAACGCTCAGTAGCACGCGCTGTTGAAACGTTCACCACCGTCCCAGGTACAACTGCCTGAGATGCATTGGTAAAGGTTGTTGGCGAAGCTGTTGGTGTGATGGTCGAAGATCTTGAACCACCCGCCGTCGTCCCACACCGCCGTCGGCATGCCCTTGGCCGAGGCATATTGGTGGTCGAGCTTCTGGTACCACAGCCGGATGTTGTTGCACTGCATCACCTGGTATCGGCTGCCCCAGCCCGTGCCCCATTCGCCAATGTAGACAGGCATACCGTGGCCGGTTGAATGGGCCCAGGCGAGCATGGTGTCCATCGGGGCGGACATGTCGGTGTCCGTCCAGTTGTCGGCATAGTCACCCTGGTTGTCGCCATTGAAGGACCAGGGGCTGTAGTGGTGGAACTCGGCCATCAAGTAGGCGTCGTTGCCGTTGCCGACGCCGCTCAGGTTGGGCCAGGTCTGCGCCATTTCCCCGGCACCGAACCACTGGTTGCCACCGATCACGACGATGCGTTGCGGGGCGACCGCGCGGATCTTGTTGTAGGCCAGCGAAGTCATGTTGCGCAGGTTGGCGGGCGGCATGGCACTGCCGTCGCTCAGGTGCGGCTCGTTCAGGATTTCAAAGATCAGGCGCTGGCCCCTGTCCTTGAAGATGTCGGCAATGTCGGCCCACAGCCGTTCCAGGACCGCTGAGCGGTTGTTGTCCTTGAGCGCCACTTCGTGGTGGGCGTTGATGACGACATACATGCCCGGCAGCGACAGTGCGTAGTCGACTGTCTGCTTGATTTCGGCAAGACGCGGATGCGTGCGATTCACGTCGCCCACCAGGGCGTTGTTGACCAGCATCGAGCCGTTGGTGACCTCAGTCCAGGTGATCGGGATGCGGACGTTGCGGAAGCTCTGGGCGTAGTACGCGTCGATCTTGGCCTTCGCCGCCTGGAAGGTGGGCGGGTTCTGCGTCGCATCGAACATGTTGCCCAGGTTGAAGCCCTGGTGCATGTTCCTGGCGGCCGCCTGGGCTGTTTCTGCGGCGCTGCACTTGGGGACGAGCCGGAACCAGTTCAGGTTCCAGCCGCCCTGCATCACCGCGATGCCGAAGGCCTGGTCGCCTGCGGGCAGCGTCACGTCCTGCACGATGGTTTTCCAGACCTGCTTGCCGCCGGTGCGCGGCACCTTCACCTGGGCATAGGTGGCGCCGCCACCCGCCTTTTCGAAGTTGAAGGTGCCGCCAACATTCTTGCTGGCGACGCGTGCCTTGAACGAATACGTTCCGGAGCACGGCAGGTTCACGGTCGCATAACTCAACCAGTCGCCGGCATCGGTGCTGGTCACATCCTTGCCGCCGCCGGTGTCTTGCGTGGCCTCGACCACGATGCCATTCATGTAGGCATAGTCTTCGGCCTGGATGGTGACCGCGGCGGCCCTGAGATCGGCCGCGCAGGTGGCGAGCGCCGCGAGGGCGCAAGTGCGCAGCGCTTTGGCCACCCGCATGGGCCTGGATTGCCACTGACGTCGAAGGCGTTGCATCGTGCCCGTGTTGAAAATCATCATGTCCCTGCTCCTCGGTGTTCGGGTTTGAACACCGCCTCGTTTGTGATGGCGTGGTTTGACGCCAGCGGATGCATCTCTCGACCTTGAACATCAGGCCGTCGGCGGCGCCGGCCGAAGGGTAGCAGGCCGAGGCTTTTCCTGGCCCGTTTCGCCAGCGCCTCGGCACGCTTCGTCCTAGTGCAGTGTTCGACGCTATGCGGAACATAAAACCGCGCCTTTGGCCGCCTGGCGTCGTTGCAAATCCTCGCGATGCCACCGGGCATCGCTGTGGTTTGCGCCTAGCCAGACGACCAAATTCATCGGTTTTCTTAAGTTCCGCCTAGCATCAAACACTGCACTAGCGGCGACCGCCAGGCGAGCGAACAGGCGACACTGGGTCACCGTCAACCCACTCCATTCGCCCATGACTGCTCGCTCCATCATCGTCCGATTCACGCTGTCGGCCTGTGTCGCCGCCGCGGCGGCCACACCCGCCCTGGCCCAGGTTGCCGTCGTCGCGGCGCCGGACCATGCCGCGCTGCTCGCCAGCGCCGATCCGCAACTCGCACGGCACAAGCGACTCGTCTACGACTTCTGGCGCGAGGTCTTCGAGGCGGGCCACCTGGAAATGGCCGAGAAGTACATGACCGAGGGCTACATCCAGCACAACCCGAGCGTGCCAACCGGCCGGGCCGCATTCGTCGAGTTCTTCGGCAAGTTCAAGAAGCCGCGCCCCGTCGAGGCCAAGGTCAGCGCCCCGCTGGTGGCCATCACCGCCGAAGGTGACCTGGTCGTGCTGAGCTTCGTTCGCGAAATGGCCGATCCGAAAGACGCATCGAAGAAGTACACGACCACCTGGTTCGACATGTTCCGGATCGACAACGACAAGATCGCCGAACACTGGGACCCGGCAACACGGCCCTGATCGGCAGCGCGCACGGGCAGCCCGCGCGTTCAGCCGCGCCGCTTGAAGTACTGGACTTCCCGCTCGTGCTGCTCGGCCGCTTCGCGTGTGTGGAAGGTGCCAAGGTTGCGGCGCTTGCCGGTCTTCGGGTCGGTCTTGCGTGAATACAAACGGTAATCGCCAGTCGAGAGTTTGCGGATCATGATGGGCTCCGTTCCAGTGGATTTCTCGATCTGACGCTCCTGCGAGGCAACGGTCTGCCGGCCGTCGGCGAGTGCCGATGTAGGACATGTCGCACCCGCTCGACGCGGTATCTGGCAAGCAAACCGAGCTTCGCCAGACGCCGCGCCACAACACCCCGGCGCGACCCATTGGCAACGCGAAAAACCGCGCGTACGATGAAATAACCGGGCAGACGGATACGGTTGGAACGGTGTAACTTGGCCCGGGTTGGAGGGTCAAACCATTGAACTACGCTGAACAGCTTCGCGCCCCGGCCAGTGGGCAAAAGACCGGCCTTGCCGTCGTCGCGGCGGTCCACGTCATGTTGGGGTGGGCTTTGTTGCACACCTTGGCCACACGTGCCGTCGACGCTCCGAAGCCCCCGGTCGATATCGCGGTCGTCCCGGACGTGCAGACGCCGCCACCACCACCGGCGCCCGCCCTGCCGCAGCCGAGAAGCGCCGTGCCGCCGCTGTATGTCGCTCCCCTGCCGGATGACATTCGCGTGCCGACGACGCAAGATCCCACCATCAGCACCACCCCGGACGCCGTCCCGAGCGATCGGCCGTGGACCGACAACAGCGCCACCACGGCGCTCCCGCCGGGGCCTACCTCGCCACACGCCGTGGCCAAACCGGCGATCGCCAACGTGCAAGCCTGCGCACCGCGCAGCGAAGACTACCCCGCTGCTGCACGCCGTGCCGAGGCCACCGGCCTGACCCGGCTGCGCTTCACCATCGATGCGGCCGGTGCGCTGGTGCGGTCCGAGGTCGTCAAGGCGGCCGGCCTCACGCGCGAACACCGGTTGCTCGACAAGGTCGCCGAAAGCAAGCTGGCCAGCTGCTATTTCACTGCCGGCATCGACGAGAACGGCCGCCCGATGGGGGGCACCTTCGAAGTCGACTACGTATGGAAGCTTGAGTAGCCTGGGTGACGGCGAGCGCGGCTCTTCAAGGGCCGCTGCCAGCCGCTGGACGTGGGCATGGGCCGCAGGGCCCTGCCTCATCTCCACCCGCTCGACCGACGGCGCAAAGCGCACGGACCTGGACATCTGGCGTGTCGATCGAGACGGCGATGGCCGCTGGGGCCAGCCGCAGCGCTTGCCGGCGCCGATCAACTCGACCGGCCAAGCAATGCCGACGGCAGCGAAATCGACGCCGTGGCGCCGCCCACAGGCCGCACGCTGATGTTCTCGCGCGACCTGAAGGGCAACCGCAGCGGCGAATTCTTCGTCTGGCACCGCCGGGGCCAGGAAGACTGGCTACCCACCTGCCCGAACCGTTAGGCCTGCGGTCCGCGCCTGACCCTCATCGTGACAGCTCGCTGCCCCTTCTCAGGCCGCAGCGAGCTGCCCGTAGCTCAAACGAGCCGCAGTGCGCTCACAGCTCGCGCAGCGCCGTCGTCACCGGCAGGCTGGCGGCGCGCACGGCCGGGAACAGGCCGCCGATAAAGCCGATGGCCAGCGCCCACTTGACGCCTTCCCACAGCAGGCCGGGCGACACGCGCAGGCTGAAGCTGAGCTTGCCCACCGAGCCGGCCGCCATGGTCGAGGCCTCGAAGCCGTTGAACAGCAGCCAGGCCACGAGGCCCCCGATGGTGCCGCCGATCAAGGCCAGCAGCATCGTCTCCAGCATCACCGCCACCACCACGGGCAGGCCGCGGAAGCCGATGGCCCGCAGCGTGGCGATCTCGCGGGCGCGCGAAGCGATGGCCGCGAACATCGTGTTGAGCGCGCCGAACACCGCACCCACCGCCATGATGGCGCCGACCGTGATGCCGATGATGCGCAGCATCTGGGTCATCTTCTCGGACTGCTTGGCGAAGAAATCCAGCGTGGTGTTGGCGTCGACCCTGAGCTGCGGGTTGGCGGCCAACGCGTCCTTGAAGCCTTTGAACGCATCGGCGCTCGTGAGCTTCACGGTCGCCGAGTTGCGGCCGCTGCCGCGCTGGTAGGCATCGTTGACCACGTTGGCGTCGGCCCAGAGTTCCGACTCCATCGCGTCGCCGGACGAGAAGATGCCGACCACCGTCCAGGGCTGGTTGCCGAGCTTGAGCGTGGCGCCCACGCTGAGGCCTTCGAACTGGCGCACGGCGCCCTTGCCGACGACGAGCTCGCGCAGGCCGGGCTGGAAGCGCCGGCCCTCGACGATCTTCAGGTGCGGCCGCACGGCGAAGGCCTCATCGCCGACGCCGCGCACCTGGGCACTGCCCTCTTCATCGGTCTTGGTGCCTTTGACGGGCAGGTTGGCTGCCACCACGGTCTCGGCGGAGACGAGCGGTTCGCCCTTCTCGTTGCGCGCGATGCCGGCGGCCTGGGCGATCTGCACGATATCTTCGCGGCTGAGTGCCGAGGCCACTTCGGCTGCCGAGGCGCCGCGCAGCACGATGGCTGTGTCCAGCCCGCCCGAGTTGCGCAATGTCTGCGCATAGCCCTCGGCCATGGCCAGCAGTGCGACCAGCACGCCCACCACGCCGGCGATGCCGACGACGATGACGGCCGACGAGCCGATGCGCTGGTTCAGCGTGCTGATGCCCACCGAGGCCACCGAGCGGGCTTGCGCACCACCGCGGAAGACAAAGAGCCACAGCGCCAGCAACACCAGCAAGGCCAGTGCGCCTTGCCACGGCAGCATCACCCAGGCCACGAGCACGACGACCGTGAGCAGGAAGAGTCCAAAGTTTTTCAGGAATTTCATGTCATGCCCTTCCGGCCAAGGCGTCGGTGATGTTCAGGCGCATCGCATTGAGCGCTGGCAATGCACCGACGACGACGCCGAAGAACAGCATCAGGCCCACGCCGATGGCCCAGCTGGCCGCGCCCGCGGCTGGCAGGTTCAGCGTGCCGCCGCTCGCCGCGCCCACGGCAGGCCCGACGATGCTGGCCAGCCCCAGACCAACGATGCCGCCCAACAGCAACAGCAACATCGATTCGGCGAGCACCATGGCCAGCACGCTCTGGCCGGAGAAGCCCAGCGTCTTCAACACGGCGATCTCGTTGGTGCGCTCGCGCACCGCCTGCATCATCGTGTTGCCCGACAGCAGCAGCAGCGTGAAGAACACCGCGCCCATGATCGAGGTGACGATCAGGTTGATGTCGGCCAGCTGTTTCATCCAGGCGGCCGTGGCGGCCTGCTCGGTCAGCGTGCGGGTCTCGTGGTCGGAGTTGGCCGAGATCGCATCGATCGCCTTGGCCACGCGGTCGGCCTGGTTGACGTCCTTCACTCGCGTCACGTACCAGCCGGCCTGGCCGCGGTTGTACGGCGTCGTCTCGTCGAAGTAGTCCCAGCGCAGCAGCATGAGCTGGCTGAACCAGCCGGCCGACTTGGTGTCGGACACGTGGATCAGACCGACGATCTTGAAGGTCCAGTTCAGGCTGCCGGACTTGTCGGGAAAGATGGTCGACTGCATCGGGAGCTGGTCGCCGACCTTCCAGCCGAAGCGCTGAGCCAGGGCATCGCCGACGAGCACGCCGATCTTGGTTTCGGCAAAGGCCTTGCGCGCCTCGGCCGACACTTCCATCTCCGGATAGATGTCGAGGTAGTTGGGGGCCACCGCAAAGCTGAAGACCTGGTTGTGCGGGTCTTGATAAGCGCCGCCGAACCAGTTGGCGAAGGTGGTGTCCTTGACGCCATCGACCTGCGTGATGCGCGAGCCCAGCGCCATCGGCAGCAGCTGGATGAAGCTGAGCTTCGAGCCCGTCTGCAGCCGCGTGGCGCCGTTGGCGCTCTGGCCGGCCTGGTCGAAGCCGACGCGCACGGCGTCCAGCAGGCCGAACAGCAAGAAGGCCGTGACGATCGAGACCAGGGTCAGGAAGGTGCGGAGCTTGCGCCGGAACAGCGCCGCCCAGATGAGGTGGAGGTATTTCATGGCGCTCCCCGTCAGGCGGCGACTGCGTCAGCTTGTTCGACCAGCGTGCCCTTGTCCAGGTGCAGCGTGTGGCTGGCACGGCTCGCGGCCTTGGGGTCGTGGGTGACCATGACGATGGTCTTGCCGTGGTCGCGGTTGAGCACCTGCAGCAAGGTCAGCACATCTTCGGCCGACTGGCGGTCGAGGTCACCGGTGGGCTCGTCGCAGACCAGCAACGTGGGGTCGGAGACGATGGCCCGCGCAATTGAGACGCGCTGCTGCTGGCCGCCCGACAGCTCGGTGGGCTTGTGCGCGGCGCGGTCACCCAGCCCCACGAGCTGCAGTGCGATGGACGCACGCTTCTTGCGCTCGGCGGCCGAGAGCTTGGTCAGCAGCAGCGGCAGCTCGACGTTCTTCTGTGCCGACAGCGTAGGCATCAGGTTGTAGAACTGGAACACGAAGCCGACCTTGGCCGCACGCCACTTGGACAGCTGGGCGCCGCTGAACTGGTCGATGCGTTCGCCGGCGACGGTGATCGAACCCCCGCTGGGCGCGTCCAACCCACCGATCAGGTTGAGCAAGGTGGTCTTGCCCGAGCCCGACGGGCCCATCAGTGCGAGGAAATCGCCTTGGCTGACCTGCAGGTCGATGTGGTGCAACACCTCGACCTTTTGTTTGCCTCGGGTGTAGATCTTGGAAAGGTCGCGGATCTCGATCAAAGCGGTCATGCTCTCATTCCTTGTTCACGACGTTGGAACCATTCTTCAGTTCGGCCGGCGGCGTGATGACAACCGCCTCGCCAGCCTTCAGCCCCTCGGTGACCAGCTTGAATTTGCCGACATCGGCACCGAGCTTGACCACGCGCTGCTGCGCCCGGCCTTCATTCACCACGAAGACGGCGTTGGCGCCCTCCCGCTGCGCCACCGCTTCGGGCGGCACCAGCACACCGGGCACGGGCGCGGCCTGCACCTTCGGCTTGGTGGCCAGGAAGGTCACGCGCACGCCCATGTCCGGCACGACCCGGTCGTCCTTCTTCTCCAGGGCCACGCGCACTTTGACAGTGGCCTTGCCGCGGTCGGCGCTTGGGATCACGGCCAGCACGTGGGCAGGGATCTTCCAGTCCGGATAGGCATCGAGCACGGCCTCGCAAGGCATATCGGCCTTGACCTGGGCGATGTAGGCCTCGTTGACGTCCACGCCCACCTCCAGCGAGTCCATGTCGACGATGGTGCCCACGCCCGTTCGCGTGAAGCCGCCGCCGGCCGACAGCGGCGAGATGATCTCGCCCACCTGCGCGGCACGCGCGGTGACCACACCGTCGAACGGTGCCCGCACGGTCGCGTAGTCGAAGGCGACGCGTGCCTGCACGACCTGGGCCTGGGCCGCCTCGGCCTGGCGTTGGGCCGAGTCGAGCTGGGCGGCATGGGCCTTCACGGCCGTCGCTGCCTGTTCCTGGCTCTGGCGTGTCGTCATGCCTTGGGCCGCCAACTCGCCCTGGCGCCGCGCATCGGCCTCGGCCTGGGCCAGTTGCGCGCGCTGCTGCGCCACCGCGGCTTGCGCGCTGCGCGCCTGGGCTTCGGCCGTGGCCAAGCCGGCCTTCAGGCCGCTGTCGTCCAGGCGGGCCAGCACCTGGCCCTTCTTGACGCGGAAGCCCTCGTCGATCAGCACCTCGGTCAGCGTGCCGGTGATCTGGGCCGAGACGGTGGCCGAGCGCCGCGCCGTCACATAGCCGGTGGCTTGCAACACGGCATCGGCGCTGGGGCCCTGGCCGTTGGCACGCACGGTGACGGTCTGCACGGTGACGGGCTTGTTGCCCGCCAGGTACCACCACGCCGCGGCGCCGGTCAAGGCCAGCACGACAACGCCGCCCAGCAGGCCCCAGACCCATTTCGGTGGGCCGCCACCGTGGTCTTCACGATGGGCTACGTCAATTCGTAGTTCCTTGAGCAGTCCGGTATCGATGTTAGGGTCCCTCCGAACGGGCCCTCAAGGACCAGGCCGAATTGGCCTGCGCCTCCCGAAGGGCAATGCCCTGCAGGGCCGGATCTGCCAGAGCGGGCGGATCGTAGCAGGCGCGCGCATGGCAATTACCAAACCAGGGCAGCGAATGCTCGTAACACCGGCTCGATCGCCCATGGCGAAGTGCCACGCTCAGTCAGTCACAACGTGACGCTAGAGCGCCATCGACGCCCGCTGCGCCATCGCCGCCCGCCAGCGTTGCAAATGCGGGTGCTGCTCACCCGGCTTGACCTTCACCACGCGCGCAAAGTCGACGGCCACCACCGCGGTGATGTCGGCGATGCTGAGTCGGTCTGTCGCGATGAAGTCGCGGCCGGCCAGGTGGTCGTTCAGCGTGACGAAGAACTGCTGCAGCCTGGCCAGGCCTCGCTGCGCCAGCTCAGGGATCTGGGCGTAGTTCGCAGGCCCCGGCAGCGCGCGGTTGGCCATGGCGGGTGAGCTGTTGCGCAGTGCCTCGGCAATGGCCATCAGCCCTTCGAACTCGACACGCCACTGCCAGCTCGCGATCTCGGCCTTCTCCATCGGCGTGCGGCCGAGCAGCGGTGGCTCAGGGAAGCGAGCCTCCAGGTAGGCGGCGATCGCCGCGTTGTCGGTCAACAGCGCGCCTTCATCGGTGCGCAGCGCCGGCACCGTGCATTGCGGGTTCACCTGGCGGTAGGCGTCGCTCAGTTGCTCGCCGCTCCTCAAGTCCACCTCGACAGTCTCATGGGCCACGCCCTTCTCGGCCAGCAGGATGCGCGCTCGGCGGGGGCTCGGCGCGGTGGCGCAGTCGTACAGAGTGATCATCGTGGCTCTCTGCAAAAGGAGATGGGAATCAGCCGGACACGGCCAGCTTGTCCTGGGTCTGGGTGTCAAAGTCAGCGGCGTCGTGGCGCTCGTGCAATTGACTGGCCGGTTGCCCCCAGGTGCGGTTGACCATGCGACCGCGCTTCACGGCCGGGCGCTGCGCGATCTCGTTGGTCCAGCGCAGCACGTGGGTGTATTGCTCGACCTGCAGGAACTCGCCCGCTTCGTAGAGCTGGCCCTTGACGAGCGTGCCGTACCAGGGCCAGATGGACATGTCGGCGATGGTGTAGTCGTTGCCGGCCAGATAGGGGCGTTCGGCAAGGTGCTTGTCCAGCACGTCGAGCTGGCGCTTGACCTCCATCGCGTAGCGGTCGATGGCGTATTCGATCTTGGTCGGCGCGTAGGCGTAGAAGTGGCCGAACCCGCCGCCGAGAAATGGCGCCGCGCCCATCTGCCAGAACAGCCACGACAAACACTCGGCGCGCTCGGCATGGCCTGACGGAAGAAAGGCGCCGAACTTCTCGGCCAGGTACAGCAAGATCGCACCGGACTCGAACACGCGCACCGGCGCGGGCCCGCTGTGGTCCACCAGCGCGGGGATCTTGCTGTTCGGGTTGGCCTCGACGAAGCCGCTGCCGAACTGATCACCATCGTTGATGCGGATCAGCCAGGCGTCGTACTCGGCACCGACATGGCCGAGCGCCAGCAGCTCTTCCAGCATCACCGTGACCTTGACGCCATTCGGCGTGGCCAGCGAATACAGCTGCAGCGGATGACGC
>Ga0307516_10000107_pt1 | contig 95288 bp, 77 predicted proteins | sample 19_EM_MG_FD_203310 | JGI IMG/M metagenome (GOLD analysis project Ga0307516, IMG submission 203310) | Populus trichocarpa ectomycorrhiza microbial communities from riparian zone in the Pacific Northwest, United States - 19_EM | ecosystem: Host-associated > Plants > Roots > Unclassified | place... | reverse complement strand
CGCTTCTCGAGCACGCACGGCACCTGGCGCAACTGGCCCCAGGCGGCGGCAAGCGCCGCGCGATCGGCGACGACGACCTGGCCCTTGCCGTCATAGCCCAGGCGCGCCGTCTTCAGGATGCCCGGCAGCAGGTCGTCGGCGACGCCCGCGAGCTGCTCCAGCGTCTCGATCACCGCGTAGGGCGCGCACGGCACGCCGGCGCGTTCGAAGTGTGCCTTCTCGGCCGCACGATCCTGGCAGATCGCCACCGCGGCGGCGGCGGGCGCGACCGGGATGTCCCGTGCCAGCGAGGCCAGCGACGGCGCCGGAACGTTCTCGAATTCGGTGGTGACGGCGTCGCAGCGGCCAGCCATTTCGGCGAGCGCGCGCTCGTCGTCGTACGGCGCGCACAGCTGCAAATGCGCGGCGACGCCGGCGGGGCTGTGCTTGTCGGGGTCGAGCACCAGCGTGTCGAAGCCCAGCGTCTGCGCCGCATGCACGAACATGCGGCCGAGCTGGCCGCCGCCGAGCACGCCCAGCGTGGCGCCGGGCGGCAGGGCCCGCGTCCGGTCCGGAATGCTCACTTCAGCTCCAGCGTCATCGCACGGGCGGCAGCGGTCTGCCGCGCCCGGAAGGCCTCGAGCCTGGCGCGCAGGGCATCGTCGCGAACGGCCAGCATGGCCACCGTGAACAGCGCGGCGTTGGTCGCGCCGGCCACGCCGATCGCGAACGTGGCGACGGGAATGCCCTTGGGCATCTGCACGATCGAGTGCAGCGAATCCACGCCGCTGAGGTGCTTGCCGGCGACGGGAACGCCCAGCACCGGCACGACCGTCTTGGCGGCCAGCATGCCCGGCAGGTGCGCGGCTCCGCCGGCCCCGGCGATGATCGCCTGCAGGCCGCGCGCGACGGCGCCTTCGGCGTACGCGAACATGTCGTCAGGCATGCGGTGTGCAGAGACGACTCGAGCTTCGAAGGGAATGGCGAACTCGGCGAGAATGTCGGCAGCCGCCTTCATCGTCTCCCAGTCGCTGGCCGACCCCATGACGACGCCGACTACGGGCGAGGCACTATTCAAGATCACTCCCGGTAAAACGACGATTTTAGCCGGGGGCACAGGCAGAGTCCCACATGATAGACATCACCCTCCAGAATTTCGAGAACGACCTGCTGCAGGATTCGATGCAGCAGCCCATTCTTCTGGACATCTGGGCGCCCTGGTGCGGCCCCTGCAAGAGCCTCGGCCCGATGCTGGAAAAGCTCGAGACGGCGTATGAAGGCCGGTTCAAGCTTGCCAAGCTCAACAGCGACGACCAGCCGGAGATCGCCGGCCAGCTGAGCCAGGCCTTCGGCGTGCGCTCGATCCCGTTCTGCGTGATGTTCCACCAGGGCCAGCCGGTGGACGGCTTCGTCGGCGCGATTCCCGAGAGCGACATCCGCGCCTTCCTCGACAAGCATGTGCCCGGCGCCGACGAATTCGCCGCCGAGGCCGATGCCGAGGCCGCCGAGGCGCTGCTCGCGGAGGGCGACACCGACTCCGCGCTGGCCAAGCTGCAGGAAGCCGTGGCGATCGACCCGGCCAACGAGGCAGCCCGCTTCGACTACCTGCGGCTGCTGATCGAGACCAGCCGCACCAATCCCGAGCTCCTGGCCCAGGCACGCCAGGCCTACCAGCCGGTGGCGCAGCGCGTGCTGCCCAATGCGCGCTTCGACGCGATCGGCCACTGGCTGGACGCGAGCGAGAAGGCCGCATCCGCGCGCTCGCACGACCAGCTGGCGGCCGCGATCGCCGCCAACAAGCGCGACTTCGACGCCCGCTTCGAGCTGGCGCAGTCATTCTTCGCGACCGGCGCGTTCACGCAGGCGCTGGACGAGTTGCTGGAGATCCTGATGCGCGACAAGTCGTGGAACGACGAGCTGGCGCGCAAGGTCTACGTCGGCATTCTCGAGCTGATGACCAAGCCAGCGCCCAAGCCCGTGGCCGACAAGGCCGCGGCGGACAAGCCCAAGCTGGAACTGACCGGCCACTCGGCGGCTGTCGGCGCGGATCCGGTCATCGACCAGTACCGCCGCAGGCTCAGCATGACGGTGCTGAGCTGACGGTTTCGGGCGTCATCCTGCGCGCAGCGAAGCGGAGTCGCAGGATCCACCCAGGGGCAGCGCACGCGACGCGTGGATCCTGCGACTGCGCGCAGGATGACACCTATGTGAAATCGACCGCCGACAGCGCATCGGCCCAGCGGCGCTGCTCGGCGCGGTGCTGCTCCAGCGCCGCCTCGGCCTGGGCCGCGTGCGCATCGGCCTGCTCGTTGCGCCCGAGCGCGCGCACGGCCACGGCCAGGCGCGCGTGCGTGGCGGCGAGGTCGTCGTGCTCGGTCATCAGCGGCAGCACCGCGGTGATCGCGCGCAGCCGCTTGACGGCCTCGTCGAGCCGACCCAACTTCACCTCGGCGAACACGGCGTCGGCCAGGAAGCGCGCCTCGCGGTGCACCTGGCCTTCGGCGCGGGCGCGCGGCAGTTGCGCGTCGAAAAGCGCAATCGCCGCGTCGTACTGGCCCAGCACCGTCATCAGCTGCGCGCGCAGCAGCGGCACCTCGGCCAGCAACTGGCCGTTGCCGACGCCGGCGTCGTAGTTGCCGGTGGACTCGGCCTCGAGCAGCACGCGTTGCGCGTCGACCAGGTCGGCGCGCTCGAAGGCGCCTTCCAGGCTGATGCGCCCCGCCTGGAACGCCGCCATGTTGTGCAGCAGCACGCTCACCAGCGACACGTCGCCCTCGGTGGCCGCATGCTGGCGCGCCACCTTGTACCAGGGGATCGCGCGGTCGTCATCGCCGGCCACTCGCCAGGCGCTGGCCACGACGAGCGCCGCACGAGCGCGTGCGGCGTGGCTGTCGGGGGGCGCGACGCGCAGCGCCTCCTGCGCGTGGGCCACGGTCGCCTCGACGTCGCTCGCATTGAAATCGGCCATCGCCAGCCAGGCGGCGCACAGCGCATGCAGCTCCGCGTCGCCGGCCGTGGAGGCCAGGTCGTAGGCGCGGCGGAACTTGTCGCGCGCCGACGGTGCGAGCGACTCGCAATGCTCGATGAGCCCGTCGACGAAGGCGACCCAGGCCGACAGCACCGGGTTGCGCAGGCGCTGGCTCTGCGAGCGCAGGCCTGCGAGGGCGAACCGCGCCTCCGCGAACTGGCCGTGGCGCGCGAGCGCCGATGCCCGCCGCGACTTCAGGCACTCGCGCTCGAAGACCTCTTCAGCCTGGGCGATCTGCGCGTCGAGTCGGTCGATCAGGCGGGACATGTGCTGCAGCAAATGGGAAGTCAACCGGCGAGCCGGTCGAAGGCTTCGCGGTACTTGGCGGCCGTGCGTTCGCCCACCTCGGCGGGCATCGCCGGGGCCGGCGCCTTCTTGTTCCAGGGCTGGCCGTCGATGCGCACCGACTCGAGCCAGTCGCGCACGAACTGCTTGTCGAAGCTGGGCGGGTTCTGCCCTTCGACGTAGCCCTCCACCGGCCAGTAACGCGAGGAGTCGGGCGTCAGCACCTCGTCCATCAGCGTCAGGGTGCCCTGGGCGTCCAGGCCGAACTCGAACTTCGTGTCGGCGATGATGATGCCCTTGGTCAGGGCGAATTCGGCGGCGCGCTTGTACAGCGCGATCGACGTGTCGCGCACCTGGTTCGCGAGCTCGTTGCCGATCATCGCGGAGGCCACCTTGAACGAGATGTTCTCGTCGTGCTCGCCGGCCTCGGCCTTGGTGGCGGGGGTGAAGATGGGCTCGGGCAGGCGCGAGGCGTTGCGCAGGCCGGCGGGCAGCTCGACGCCGCACACCGACTGGCTCTCCTGGTACTCCTTCCAGCCGGAGCCGGCCAGGTAGCCGCGCACCACCGCCTCGATCGGCAGCGGCTTCAGGCGCTTGACCAGCATCGAGCGCTCGAGCACCTGGGCCACCTCGTCGGGCTGCACCACGGACTGCGGCAGCTCGCCGGTGAGGTGGTTGGGGACGATGCCTTCGAGCTTGTCGAACCAGAAGAGCGCCATCTGCGTGAGCAGCGCGCCCTTGCCGGGGATCGGCTCGCCCAGGATGACGTCGAACGCCGACAGGCGATCCGTGGCCACCATCAGGATGCGGTCATCGCCGACCGCGTAGTTGTCGCGCACCTTGCCGCGCGCGAGGAGCGGCAGGGAGTGGATGGACGTGGTGAGCAGCGCGGCGGTCATGGGGTGAGAGGCGAAGGAGCGGTAAACCCGTATTGTGCCTGCGGAACTGACGCCCCACGGTCGCAGGCTGCTCGGAAGCATCCGGCTGGCAGGCCGGATGCCGTGCCGGCGGGGCCTCGCTGCGCGAGTCCTCTGCCGCCTCCACTCCCCGAGGGGGCGATCGTGATCAGTTGACCGTTTGCGCCAGTTCGCCGCTGGCGTACTTGGCGGCGACGACCTGCAGCGTATTCGTCTTGATCTTGCCCGCCTGGCCCTCGCAGCCGAATTCCATGTAGCGCTGGCGGCAGATCTGCTTGGCCGCCTCGCGCGCCGGCTTCAGGTAGTCGCGCGGGTCGAACTTGTCCGGATTCTCGAACAGGTACTTGCGGATCGCGGCGGTCATCGCGAGGCGCACGTCGGTGTCGATGTTGATCTTGCGCACGCCGTGCTTGATGGCTTCCTGGATCTCCTCGACGGGCACGCCGTAGGTCTCCTTCATGTTGCCGCCGTACTGGCGGATGATCGCCAGCAGGTCTTGCGGCACCGACGACGAGCCGTGCATCACCAGGTGGGTGTTGGGAATGCGCTTGTGGATTTCCTTGATGCGTCCGATGGCCAGGATGTCGCCCGTGGGCTTGCGCGTGAACTTGTAGGCGCCGTGGCTGGTGCCGATGGCGATTGCCAGCGCGTCGAGCTGCGTGCGCTTGACGAAGTCGGCGGCCTGCTCGGGGTCGGTCAGCAGTTGATCCATCGTCATCGTGGCCTCGGTGCCGTGGCCGTCTTCCTTGTCGCCCTTCATCGTCTCGAGCGATCCGAGGCAGCCCAGCTCGCCTTCGACGGTGACGCCCAGCTTGTGGGCCATGTCGACCACTGCGCGGGTGACGTCGACGTTGTAGTCGTAGCTGGCAATCGTCTTGCCGTCCGCCTGCAGCGATCCGTCCATCATCACCGAGCTGAAGCCGAGGTCGATCGCGCCGCGGCAGACATCGGGGCTCTGGCCGTGATCCTGGTGCATCACCAGCGGGATGGCCGGCCAGCTCTCGGTAGCCGCCTGGATCAGGTGCTTGATGAACGGCTCGCCGGCATACTTGCGGGCGCCGGCCGAGGCCTGCAGGATCACCGGCGCGCCCACTTCGGCGGCCGCCGACATCACCGCCTGCACCTGTTCGAGGTTGTTGACGTTGAAAGCCGGGATGCCGTAGCCGTTCTCGGCGGCGTGGTCCAACAGTTGACGCATTGAAACGACGGGCATGAGGAGTCCTTCAGGGGAGGTTGCGAATGGCGTTCCGGCACGCTCGAACGGTGCCACGAAATGAGGCGGCGCGGTGATGTAACCGCGCCGTAACTTGCCCATTTTACGGGGTCGGATACAGGGCCGCCTAATCGCCCTTCGTCCGCAATTGCAACGACGAGTACGCCCAGCGTCGCGACGCGCTGTTCTTCGACCAGGCGCCGGTGCGCGCCCTGGAAGACGCGCTGCTCGACGCCGCCGCCGCCGCCACGTCAGGCTGGGAACCCGTGAACTCGACCGGTTTTCCGGTCTTGTTCGCCGGGTTCGGGCGTTTCAGGTCCGGGACACTTTGCCGAAGTGAGCCGCCGTCCCGACGCGGCCCGGAGAACCTTGATGGCACGCCTCGAACTCGCAACCCTGACCCGCACGATCACCGCCGACGCGCTGGCCCACCCGAGCGACCTCGGCCCGATGCTGGCCAAGCGCCACTCGGTGTCGCGCGGCACGATGACCAAGCAGCTGAAGCGCCTCGTGGACAGCGGCTGGCTGGAGCGCAGCGGCATCACCCGTCCGCACTTCACGCCGGGCGTGCAGCGCGAGGTGACCACCGAGTACGCGGTCGCCGGCCTCGACGAGCACACGCCCTGGCTGCGCGACGTCCACCCGGTGCTGCAACTGAGCCCGGCCGTGACCCGCATCGCCCAGCACGTGTTCGGCGAATTGCTCAACAACGCGATCGACCATGCCTCGGCGAGCCAGGTCACGGTGTCGGTGCGCCAGACGCCGACCCACCTGCACATCCTGATCGGCGACAACGGCGACGGCGTGTTCAACCAGCTGGCCCGCAAGGCCGACCTGCCCGACGCCCAACGCGCCGCGCTCGAGATCGCCAAGGGCCGCCTGACGACGCAACCCGAGTGCCACGGCGGCCGCGGCCTGTTCTTCGTCGCCCGCATGGTCGACGCGATGAACCTGCAGTCCAACGGCCAGGTGCTGCAATGGCGCCAGCGCGGCGAGTCGGTGCAGTTCCGCAGCCACCCGCTCAACCGCACCGGCACCACCGTGTTCGTGAGCCTGGCGCTGGACTCCACCGTTCGCCCGACCGACACCTACAGCGCCTTCGGTTCGGAGGACGCACCGCTGGACTTCAGCCGCACGCAGGTGCCGCTGCGCCTGCTGACCGACAACGGCTTGACGCTCGACTCGCGCGCACAGGCCCGCTGGGTCGTCTCCAGGCTGGAACTGTTCGCCACGGCCGAACTCGACTTCGAAGGCGTCGACGACGTCGGCCCGAGCTTCATCGACGAGGTCTTCCGCGTCTACGCGAAGGCCCACCCGGATGTCGCGCTTCAGCCGACCAAGGCCAGCGCGCGCGTGGAGAAACTGCTCAAGGGCGCCATCCACTGACCGACGCCGTGGCCGCGGCCCATCACCTCATCGGCGCTGCCGCTCACACGAGTCGACAGGAGGTCCAGGGGAGCGGCGGATCCGGCTCCGCCGGGCCGCTCGCGGAACGCCCCCTCGGGGAGTGGAGCCGGCAAAGGGCTCGCGCAGCGAGACCCCGGCGGAACGGCATCCGGCCTGCAAGCCGGATGCGATCGAGTTGCCAGCGAGCGTGGGGGCTCAATTGACCCTGCAGATCTTGAGCATGTTGGTGCCACCCGGATAGCCCATCGGCTCGCCGCACGTGATCGCGTAGGTATCGCCGGGGCGGAGCACGCCGCGCGCGACCAGCAGGCGCTCGGCCTCGGCGAGCGCGGTGTCGCGGTCGTCGCACGACGGCATCATCAGCGGCGTCACGTTGCGGTACAGCGCCATGCGGCGCAGCGACGTGGCCTGCGTCGTGAGGCCGAAGATGGGCACCTGCGTGCGCTGGCGGCTGATCCACAGCGCGGTGGAGCCGGACTCGGTCAACGCCACGATCGCCTTGCACCCCAGGTGCTGCGCGGTGAACAGCGCGCCCATGGCGATCGACTGGTCGATGCGGCCGAACTTCTTGTTGAGGAAAGTCGCCTCGATCAGTTGCACGTCGTCGGCGCGCTCGGCTTCCAGCGCGATCGCGGCCATCGTCTCGACGGTCTCGATCGGGTACTTGCCGGCCGCGGTCTCGGCGCTGAGCATCACGGCGTCGGTGCCGTCCAGCACGGCATTGGCGACGTCGCTCACCTCGGCGCGCGTGGGCACCGGCGCGAGGATCATGCTTTCCATCATCTGCGTCGCGGTGATGACGACCTTGTCCATCTCGCGCGCCATGCGGATCATGCGTTTCTGCAGCGCCGGCACCGAGGCGTTGCCGACTTCCACCGCGAGGTCGCCGCGCGCCACCATGATGCCGTCGCTGGCCTTGAGGATGGACTCGAGGTTGGGGATGGCCTCGGTGCGCTCGATCTTGGCGATCATCGCCGGCTTGTGGCGCTGCGCCTCGCCGGCCACGTTGGCGAGCTGGCGCGCCATCTCCATGTCCGTGGAGTTCTTCGGGAAGCTCACCGCCAGGTAGTCGCAGCGAAAGCTCATGGCCGTGCGGATGTCGTCCATGTCCTTGGCCGTCAGCGCCGGCGCGGTCAGGCCGCCGCCCTGCTTGTTGATGCCCTTGTTGTTGGACAGTTCGCCCTCGACCTTGACGATCGTGTGCACCTTGTCGCCCTTGACCTCTTCCACGGTCAGCACGATCAGGCCGTCGTTGAGCAGCAGCGTGTCGCCGGGCTTCACGTCGCGCGGCAGTTCCTTGTAGTCGAGGCCCACGCCGTTGATGTCGCCCGGCTCGGTGCGCGAGGCGTCGAGCACGAAGCGTTCACCCTTGACCAGCATCACCTTGCCGTCGACGAACTTGCCGACGCGGATCTTCGGGCCTTGCAGGTCGGCCATCAGCGCGACGGTGCGGCCGACGCGATCGGCGATCTCGCGCACCATGCCCGCGCGGGCGATATGGTCCTGCGCCTTGCCGTGGCTGAAGTTCAGCCGCACCACGTCGACGCCGGCGCGAATCAACCGCTCCAGCACCTCCGGGTCGCTGGTGGCGGGGCCGAGGGTGGCGACGATCTTGGTACCACGGGTCAACATGAGGGTCTGTCTCCTGGGCGCGCGAAGCGCTTCTGTGAAGGTAACGGGGATACGAAATTATGTGCCCCCGCAGGCCTTTCGAGTTACATCGACGTTACACGGCCCCGTCGACCGCTCGGAGGCCCGCGCGCGCCAGCTTACGACTGATTCGCCCGCTTTTCGAGGATCTCGAACGCCGGCAGTGTCTTGCCCTCGAGGATCTCCAGGAACGCGCCGCCGCCGGTCGAGATGTAGCCGACGTCCTTCTCGATGCCGTACTTGGCGATCGCCGCCAGCGTGTCGCCGCCGCCGGCGATGCTGAACGCCGGGCTCGCGGCGATCGCGCGCGCCAGCGTCTCGGTGCCGTGCGAAAACGCATCGAACTCGAACACGCCCACCGGGCCGTTCCAGACGATGGTGCCCGCCACCTTCAGCTGCTCGGCGAGCAGCGCCGCGGTCTGCGGGCCGATGTCCAGGATCAGGTCGTCGTCGGCCACGTCGGTGGCGGCCTTGACGGTGGCCGGGGCGTCGGCGGCGAAGGCCTTGGCGGTGACGACGTCGGTGGGGATGGGCACCGCGGCGCCGCGCGCCTTCATCGACTCGATGACGGCCCTGGCGTCGCCGACCAGGTCGGGCTCGGCCAGGCTCTTGCCGATCTTCAGCCCGGCCGCGAGCATGAACGTGTTGGCGATGCCGCCGCCCACGATCAGGCCGTCGACCTTCGAGGACAGCGCCTGCAGGATCGTCAGCTTGGTGCTGACCTTGCTGCCGGCGACGATGGCCACCAGCGGGCGCTTCGGACTGGCGAGCGCCTTCGTGATGGCGTCGATCTCGGCGGCCAGCAGCGGGCCCGCGCAGGCGACCGGCGCGTACTCGGCGATGCCGTAGGTGGACGCCTCCGCGCGGTGGGCGGTGCCGAACGCGTCGTTGACGAAGATGTCGCACAGCGCGGCCATCTTCTTCGCGAGTTCGGGGTTGTTCTTCTTCTCGCCCTTGTTGACGCGCACGTTCTCCAGCAGCACGACGCTGCCCGGCTTCACGTCGACGCCGTCGACCCAGCCGGCAACCAGCGGCACGTCGCGGCCCAGCAGCTCGGACAGGCGCCGGGCGACCGGCGCCAGCGAATCCTCGGGCTTGAACTCACCCTCGGTCGGGCGACCCAGGTGGCTCGTCACCATCACGGCCGCGCCGGCGTCCAGCGCCATGCGGATGCACGGCACCGAGGCGCGCACGCGGGTGTCCTCGGTGATGTTGCCGGCGTCGTCCTGCGGGACGTTGAGGTCGGCGCGGATGAACACGCGCTTGCCGGAGACTTGTCCGGCGGCGACGAGGTCGGAGAAACGGATCACTTTCATGGCATTCACGCAGTCGCAAAGAAGAAGGGGTTGAGGGTCACCAGTTCAGGCCCAGGCGCAGTGCCAGCAGCACCGCCGTACCGGCGAGTATCGTCCCGAGCAGGCTGCGCGTGGTGCAGAACACGACGATGCCCATCGCCGTGGCGTAGATCCGGGCGTCCTTCCAGGTGGCGATCAGGTGGTCGTCGGTCATCGCGATCTCGGGCAGCAGCACGGCCACGAGCGCGGCCAGCGGCGCGTAGCGCAGCGCCTCGCGCAGCCAGGCCGGGATCGGCACCTCGCGCTCCGGGATCACGAAGAAGCCGCGCGTGATCACGGTGATCGCCGTGAGGCCGACGATCGCGACGAGGCTCTGCAGGCCGCTCATTTCGCATCCCCGGCGGCCGCGGCCTTCGCCGCCGCGGGCGGGGAGAAGTGGTCGACCAGCACGCCGATGGCGATCGCCGCCGCGATGGCGACGACGATGTTCAAGTGGAACGGCAGCGCGAACGCGGCAAACGCGGCGCAGGCGGCGACCACCGCGGCGATCCAGGTGCCGCGGTCGATCAGCAGCGTGGCGGTGATGCCCAGCAGCGCCAGCGAACCGGCGAAGCCGAGTCCCCATTGGGTGGGGATGACGTCGGCCAGGACGATGCCGAGAATCGACATTGCCTGCCACGCCGTCCAGTTCACCGCCACCCCGCCCCACAGGTAGGGCAACTGGTCGGACATCGCGCCCGGCGCCGGGAAGCGCCGCATGAACGCGACGTAGTTCAGGTCGGCCATGAAATAGGTGACCCACAGCCGATGGCGCCGCGACAAGGGCGCGAAGTACGGTCGCCAGCCCGCCGAGAAGATGATGAAGCGCAGGTTCACGCAGAACGCCGTCGCCCAGATGACCCACAGCGGCGCGCCCTGCGCGATCAGTGGCAGCGAGGCGAGCTGCGCGCTGCCGGCGAACACGAGCAGCGACATCGTGACGGACAGCGGCACGCCCAGGCCGGCCTTGACCATCGCGACGCCGGTGACCAGGCCCCACGCGCCGATGCCCAGCGAGATGCCGGTCATCTCGCGGGCGCCACGGGCGAATTCAGGATGGCGCCACGGGGACGTCGACAGTGTCATCGCGCCATTGTCTTATGGCGATCGGGCGCCTCGACGACGCAGGGCCATGATGGCCGGGCGACTTGCTTCGCAAGGTGCGAAGCGGCGCTTCTCGCTCAGTGCTCGACGGGCTTGTCGACCGGCGACTTGTCGATCTTGGCGATCTTCTCGACCTTGGCCGGCGCGACCCTGGCCGACTTGTCGGCGGCTGCCAGCGGCGCGGACGCGCCGTCGTCGGCGTCCGCCGTCTTCCTGCCACCGGCGCTCAGCGTCGGCACCACCGCTTCGAGCTTGTTTTCGCGCATGTAGTCGTCCATCTCGCGCCAGCCGGCGTAGATGGCGGCCTTGTCGACGCGCTTGTTGAGCGTGAAGCAGTCCTCGATCGCGCGGCCGCCGTGGCGGCAGGCGGCGCCGACGGCCTTGCCATCGGCTTCGACGCGCGCGGCCGTCACCGACGCCGCTTCCAGCCCGAGCTGGTCGCAACCGGTGAGCGTGGACAGGATGGCGAGGAGGAGGAGGGGGCGACGCAGCATGGCAAAGACGGGTTGATGCGTCGTTATCGGCTGGTGCGTGGCGGGCTTGAGCCCGCGAACGCAAGAACTGGCGCCGGATCGCTCAGGCGAGGACGGCGCCCCGCACCAGCGGCTGCCCCTGCAGCCAGTGCGCGACCGGGCCGCGCTTGCCGCCCGGACGTTGCACGTCGAGCAACGCGAGCGCGCCGTCACCGCAGGCCACGACCAGGTGCTGGCCGTCGACGGCGATGACGGTGCCAGGCGCAGCGGCGACGTCCAGCCGTTCGACCTGCGCGCGCCACAGCTTGATCGTCTCGCCGTGGGCCTGGAAGCTGGCGCCGGGGAACGGGTCGAAGGCGCGGACGCGCCGTTCGATGACGACGGCCGGCAACGTCCAGTCGATCGCGCCTTCAGTCTTGGCGATCTTGTGGGCGTAGGTGACACCCTCGTCCGGCTGCTCCACGGGCTCGAGCGCGCCCGCGGCGGCGTCGGCCAGCGATTGCACGACCATGCGCGCGCCGAGCGCGGCCAGGCGGTCGTGCAGGAGGCCGGTCGTGTCGTCGGGGCGGATGGGCTCGCGCTCGACACGCAGCATGTCGCCGGTGTCCAGGCCGGCGTCCATCTGCATGATCGTGATGCCCGTCTCGGCGTCGCCGGCCTCGATCGCGCGGTGGATCGGCGCGGCGCCGCGCCAGCGCGGCAACAGCGAGCCGTGGATGTTCAGGCAGCCCAGGCGCGGCAGTGCCAGCACCCATTCGGGCAGGATCAGGCCGTAGGCGGCCACCACGAGGACGTCCGGGCGCGCCGCGTCCAGCGCAGCCCGGCCGGCCTCGGCCTCGGCGGGAAACTTGCCGTCCAGCCGCAGGCTGCGCGGCTGCGCGACCGCCACGCCCAGGTCCAGCGCCAGTTGCTTGACCGGCGACGGCGTCAGCTTCATGCCGCGGCCGGCCGGGCGGTCGGGCTGGGTCAACACCAGCGGCACGACGTGGCCGGCGCCATGGATCGCCGCGAGTGCCACGGCGGCAAACTCCGGCGTCCCGGCAAAGGCGACGCGCAACCCGGCCGAGCTCATCAGCGGTTGCGCAGCGGCTGCTCGTCGCGCGTCTTCTTGAGCATCTTGGTCTTGATGCGGTCGCGCTTGAGCGGGCTCAGGTAGTCGACGAAGACCTTGCCCATCAGGTGATCCATCTCGTGCTGGACGCAGACGGCGGTCAGGCCCTCGGCGTCGAACTCGTAGGGCTGGCCGTCCCGGCCCAGCGCGCGCACCCGCACGCGGGCGTGGCGCTCGACTTTCTCGTAGACGGCGGGCACCGACAGGCAGCCCTCCTCGCCCAGGATCCAGTCGTCGGAGCCGGTGACCAGTTCCGGATTGATGAGCACGCGCGGCTGGTCGTGCGTCTCGGAAGTGTCCATCACGATCAGGCGGATGTGCCGGTCGACCTGTGTTGCTGCGAGACCCACGCCATCGGAAGCGTACATGAGCTCGATCATCTCGTCGGCGAGCTGGCGGACGCTGTCATCGACTTCGGCCACCGGCTTGGCAACGGTGTACAGGCGGGGATCGGGGTAACGAAGAATCTGGAGTTGAGACATGGAAAGACAGTTCCTGGAAATCTGCCACGAAAATCGCCGTTAATGCTGCCAGTGCCCTTGCGGTGACGGTGCAGAATGTGTCTGCGTCGCGACGATCGAACTCAGGGTGAACGCCTATCTCCGTCGTAACGGAGTGTCCGATTCATTGCGACATCAGGGGTTTGCGGGCAGAATCTGCGGCAAATTAGGTAGTTTTTTGACAGGCTGGATACTCCAGCCGATTCGGAATTGTCGCAGCCCGCGCGGATTCCGTCTCACCTGCGTCCCAATTGCCTTCGATGGCCCGGGAGTTTTCTGGACATGACCTTTCGATTCCGACGTTCCGTCATTGCACAGCCTGCGGCAGCGCTGAACTGCGCCGTGCTGGCACTGGCCGTGCTGGCCGCCGCGCCGTCCGTGACGCAAGCGTTCCCCATCACGCCCGCAGAACGCAGCACCGCGCAGCAGGTCGCCTCCAAGGGCGTGCCGCTGTCCGAGCTCGCAGAAAACGCGCCCGACACGTATACCGTCAAGCGTGGCGACACGCTTTGGCACATTTCCGGCATGTTCCTCAAAAGCCCGTGGCGCTGGCCCGAGCTGTGGGGAATGAATCTCGAACAGATTCACAACCCCCACCTGATCTATCCGGGCCAGTTGCTGGTGCTCGAGAAAATCGACGGCATGGCCCGTTTGAAACTCGGAAGCACGGTCGGCGGCGTCGGCGACACCGTCAAATTGTCGCCCTCGATTCGCAGTGAATCGTCCGAAACGTCCGCCATCGGCGCGATCCCGATGAATCTGATCGCACCGTTCCTGACGGACGCGATGATCTTCGACGCCAACCAGATGGCCACGGCCCCACGCATCGTCGCCGCGCAGGAAGGCCATCTGATGATGGGCCGCGGCAACATTGCCTACGTCAGGGGTGACCTGGGCAACACGCGCAGCTGGCAGATCTTCCGTGAGCCGAAGGCGCTGGTCGATCCGGACACCAAGGAAGTGCTGGGCTACGAAGCGCGCTACGTCGGCTCCGCCGAGCGCAAGCAGGACGGCGAAGCTCGTCCGGGCGCCCAGACCGGCGGCCTGGACGTGCCGTCGACGTTCATCATTACCAGCAACAAGGAAGACGCGGCCAAGGGCGATCGCCTCGCGCCGGCCACGGTGCGCGACTTCGCGCCCTTTGTCCCGCATTCGCCCGCGAACCCGGTCAACGGCAAGATCGTTTCGCTGTATGGCGACGCCCTGTCGGCGGGCTCGAACCAGATCGTGTCGCTCAACCGTGGCGCACGCGACGGTCTCGAGCGCGGCACCGTGCTCGCGTTGTGGCACGACGGCGCGGTCACGCACGACACGTCGGTGCCGCACGGCGCGATGATGAAGCTGCCGGATGAGCGCATCGGCGTGGTGTTCGTGTTCCGGGTGTTCGATCGCATGGCCTACGGCCTCGTGCTCCAGACGACCGAGCCGACGCTGCCGGGCGATCGCGTCACGCAGCCCTGAGCCAGGGCGGCGACCGACGGGCAGGCACATCCGGACCGCTGGTTCGAACGCCAAGCAAGCCCGGTCGCCGCCCTCGTCTCATTTGTGCCACCCTGGCCCCTGATCCTCTCCGCCAGGCGCGCCCATGTTGTCTCCCGACGAACTCGGCGCCTGGCTACGCCTGGCAACGACGCCTGGCATCGGCCGGGCCCTCGCCCGCCGCCTGCTGGCGGCGCTCGGTTCTGCCGAGCGGGTGCTGGCCGCTGACGTCGACACGCTGCTCTCGTTTGCCGGCCCCGCCGTCGTCGACACGCTGAAACGGCGCGACCTGCGCGACGCGGCCCGTCTCGAATCGACTCGTCGCTGGCTGGACGCTGCCACAGCCGACGTGCCGCGCGACATCGTCGTGCTGGGAGATCCGCGCTACCCCGCCCTGCTTCTGGACACGGCGGACCCGCCGCTGTTGCTGTTCACGCTGGGCCGCGCAGAGTTGCTGGCGGCTCCTGGTGTCGCCATCGTTGGCAGTCGCAGCGCGACCCCGCAAGGCATGGAGAACGCCTGGGAGTTCGCACACTTCCTGAGTGAGCGCAAACTGACTATCGTCTCGGGGCTGGCCATGGGGATCGACGGCGCCGCGCACGAGGGCGGCATGACCGGCCCGGGCAGCACCGTCGCATTCGTCGGCACAGGCCTGGACCGCGTCTATCCGGTCGACCATGCCGATCTGATGCGGCGCATCACCGAGCAAGGCCTGGTGGCCAGCGAGTACCCGCTGGGCGCCAATGCGCACCCGAACAACTTCCCGCGCCGCAACCGATTGATCGCCGGCATCACGCGGGGCACGCTGGTGGTGGAGGCCGCGCTCGAGTCGGGCTCCCTGATCACTGCGCGCATGGCGCTCGAGTGCGGCCGCGAGGTCTTCGCGATTCCCGGCTCCATCCACTCGCCGCAATCGCGCGGCTGCCATCGCCTGATCCAGGAAGGCGCGAAGCTGGTGGAGACCGGCAACGACGTGCTGCACGAATTGCGCCTCGGCCTGGCAGACGGCGCGCGCAGCGCGGCGCTGTCGCCGAGCCAACCCTCGCTCTTCGCGACGAGTTCGGACGATGGCAACGACGCCGGCGGGCCCGACGCCGGGTTGCGGGCCGCCCTGGGCCACGACCCGGTGACGTTCGACGTGCTGTCGGCCCGCACGGGCATGCCATCCGACCAGTTGGCGGCGCGGTTGCTGGAACTGGAACTCGCGGGCGTGGTGGAGCGATTGCCCGGCGGCCTGCTTCAGCGCCGCGGGCGGGCCTGATCGGGGTCCGCCGCCCGTCCACCGAGCCTGCGATCGTCGCACGCATGCGGGCCGAAAACAGCAGCTCGGCGATGTAAATCCAGCCGCTGTGACGATGATTTCACAAAGGTCCAACAGCGCCCTTCCGGGGTGCCAACTCGCGCTTGCCGCCAACGGTCGCTGCGGTATAGTGGGTTCATGTTTGACGTCCTTGTCTACCTGTACGAGAACTACTGGCGACCGGACGCCTGTCCGGACCACGACCAGTTGTCGCGCAAGCTGACGGCCGTCGGATTCGAGACGGACGAGATCCAGGAAGCGTTGCACTGGCTGGACGGCCTGGCCGACACGTCGCAAGGCTATACCGGCGTGCAATCCGACGACGCGATCCGCCTCTATTCGGATCGGGAGATCGAATCGCTGGGCGAGACCTCGGTGGGCTTCGTCACCTTCCTCGAATCGGCCGGCGTGTTGCCCCCGCCGATGCGCGAGATGGTGATCGACCGCGCGATGGCTGCCGGCGGCAATCCGCTCGACCTCGACGACATGAAGATCATCATCCTGATGGTGTTCTGGAGCCTGGGCGAGGAACCCGACGCGCTGATCCTCGACGAGCTGTTCGTCGCGCCGGAAGAACGCCTGATCCACTGAACGCGACGCCTGTCGCACCCTGACGAACGGCTCCCGCGGGAGCCGTTGTCGTCGATGGGTCGCGGGAGCGGCCTTACTTCAGGCGATCCGGATCGGCGTTGATCTTCTCGATCGCGCTGCGCGTGGCGGCCATCGTCAAGGATTCCTCCTGCGCCGGCACCAGCAACTGCGCTTGCAGGAACGCGGCCAGGCGGCGGCGCTGGAACAGCACGCAGCGACCGCGTGCCGAGACGAACAGCGACAGCTGCTTGCGCATGCCCTGCCACGCCAGTTGCACCTGCTCCTGGCGGTCGCGGTATTCCAGCATGTACCAGGCGCCGACCAGCATCTCGTCGGCAGCCGCGAGCGCGCCGGCCGACGGCGTCGAGCCGCCTTCGGCAACGATCTCGAGCTCGTCCGATTCGTGGCCGGACAGGTCCAGCGCGAACGAGTCGTCGATCTCGAAATCGGCGTCCGGCAGGATCTCGTCGAGCGCTTCCAGGCGTTGCTTCAGGCGGCCGAGCTGGTCGGGATCTATCGTGGCCGTGCGTGCCGCGAAGGCCGCCGTCAAGGCGATGTTGAGGGCGCGCAGTGACGTCTCCTGGCGCTCGGCGGGCAGGCCGCCGGCGAGCATGCCCTGGCGCAGCGAGGCCAGCAGCGGGCCCAGGCGGCGGATGACCTCGGCGCGTTCCTCGCGCGTCGTCTTGGCGCTGGCGATCCACACCAGCTCCAGCGCGGCGTCGCGCACCACGCGCGTGTCCTCGCCTTGCAGGCCGTGGCGCATCGCCGTCGTGGCGAGCACGTCGGCCCAGACCTGGAACAGGAACTCGCGCACGCCGTCCTGCACCGGCACGCCGTCCAGCAGCTTGCGCAGCTCGATCGTGTACTGGATCGCCAGCGTCTCGCGCTGTTCGACCTGGCTCGCGAGCGACACGCCCTTCTTGGTCGTCTCGTTCTGGTCCCGGAAGAACTTCTCGATGAAGCGTTCGAACTCCACCAGGACTGTCTGGAACACCTTGCGCCCGGTCTCGGGGAAGGCCTCGACGACCTGCACCACGCGGGCCACTTCGCCCTCGAGTTCGGGACCGGCGCCCTGCGGCGCGGCGTCGAAGCCCATCACGCAAGCGCCCATCCGGTCGATCAGGCGTCGTGCCGGATGCTGCGCCGACGAAAAGAAGTCGGGCTCGGCCATCGCCACGCGCAGCGTGGGCATCTGCAGGCGCGCGAACCACACGCGCACTGCGCTGGGGATCCGGTCTTCGGTCAGGATGCTCTGGAAGAGCAGCGCGACGACTTCGATCGTGGCGCGCTCTTCCTGGGTACTGGCCGTGCTCTTGAGGGTCTGCTTCTGCTCGCGCAGCGCGTCGACCATCTCGGCCGGCGCGAGGCTGCTGCCTTCGTGCCTGCGCGCCTCGACGCGCTCGACGAACACCTGCTGCGCGGCAGCGATCGCGCCGGTCATCTCGCCCGAGGGCATCGTGAACCGCTGCGTGTTCATGAAGCCCTGGACGTGGCGCTCCATCGTTCGTCCGAAACGCCTCAACGTCGCGTCGACCTGGACCGAGGCCGGCGACACGAACGGACCGCCGCCACCGCCACCACTGGGCGCCTTGACATTACCGGTGACGCTGATGCCGACGTTGGGTGTGTTCTGCCCCCCGGCGCCGCCCGGGCCGCCGGCGCCGCCCGCGCTGCCGCCTTGGCCCATCGGCTGCAGCGACGTGTTGCGCATGAAGTCGGCCATGCTGCCGCCCCCGCCGCTACTGCCGCCGCCGTTACCGCCGGGGCCGCCGTTGCCATTGCCGCCGCCATTGGCACCATCGTAGCCACCGCCGCCGTTGCCGCCCGACTGGCCGCCACCGTAGCCGCCTTGACCGCCCTGGCCGCCGCCACCTTGCCCGCCGCCGTAACCACCTTGGCCACCTTGCCCGCCGCTGCCCGGGCCGCCTTGGCCGACTTGGCCACCACCCTGATGACCGCCGCCGTAGCCGCCACCCGAGCCGCCCTGACCGCCCTGGCCACTGGGGCCGTAGGCGCCCTGGCCGCCGTAGGCCGTTGGCGCGAATTGAGTGCCGCCGCCGCTCGTGCTGGTGCCGCCGCCGCTGGTGCTGCGGAAATCTTCCATCGGCAGGTGGCGCGATGCGACCACAGGGCCGCGGTCGACGCTGCGCCGAATGAGCGTGCGCAGGTTGACCTCGGGCAGCACGCCCTTCTCGATCAGGTAGCGGTTCACCTCGTGGTACGCCTCGGTGGCGAGCGCCGCGATCTCCACCTTGACCTGCGACTCGATGCCGGCCCAGGCATCCGCACCGAAGTCGCTGTCGATGAACGAACGCACGATGATCTTGGACAGCTGCAGCGGCCGGAACAGGTCGTGTTCGGCGAGTTCGTCCAACCCTTCCAGGGCCGCGATGCGGGTGCTGAGGTCGTTCAGTTCCCAGACGGCGACGTCGACGATGGCCTGCGACAGCCGCGAGATGAAGATCTCCTTCTGCACCGTCTCGTCATCGACCAGCATCAGCTTCTGCGTGTGGCCCTGCATCGACGCGACCAGCGCGCCAGTGCCCGTGGTTGGCCGATCGGCGACACAGGCGTCGCGCAGCATCTCGCCCTGGCGCTCGACCCACTCCTCGCCGTGCGACATCAGGGCCTGCAGCGTGTCGCGGCGCTGTTGCGCCACCGAACGCTCGGCCGGTTTGTCGAGCAGCAGACGAGCGGCCTCCAGTACCGACGCAAGCAGGCGCGCGCCCGCCTCCGCAATCTGCTCGGCGAACATCTGCCGAGCCTTGCGTGCGATGTCTGGCGACGATTTGCCCTCGACCATCCGGCTGATTCGCTTCCCTTGGGTTGTTCGCTGTCGCGTCCGCTATTCGTGCAATCTACACCACTGCGCCCGCATTCGGGTCATTCGGGTCGATCTCCGGCTTCACGCCGCCATGCACCAGGTCTTCCCGCTTCACGCCGGCCCACATGGCGATGGCGGCGGCGACGAACACCGACGAGTAGATGCCGAAGCAGATGCCGATCGTCAGGGCCATCGCGAAATAGTGCAGCGTCGGGCCGCCGAAGATCAGCATCGACAGCACCATCATCTGCGTGCAGAAGTGGGTGATGATCGTGCGGCTGATGGTACTGGTGATCGCATGATCGATCACCTGCATCGTCGTGAGCTTGCGGAAACGACGGAAAGTCTCGCGAATCCGGTCGAAGATCACGACCGACTCGTTGACGGAGTACCCCAGCACCGCGAGCACGCCTGCCAGTACCGACAGGCCGAACTCCCACTGGAAGAACGCGAAGAAGCCCAGGATGATGACGACGTCGTGCAGGTTGGCGACGATGGCCGCGACGGAAAACTTCCATTCGAAGCGGAACGCGAGGTACGCCATGATGCCCAGCACCACGCAGATCCCCGCGTAGAAGCCATCGCGCTTGAGCTCGTCGCCGACGGACGGGCCGACCAGCTCGCTGCGCTTGAGCACCACCGGCTCGGCGTTCTTCGCATCCGTGCAGGACGGGCGGGTCACCGCTTCGCCCTTGGACGTCGTCTCGGTCTTCGTGCCCACCGTGCCGGCCTCGGCCTTGCACAGGGCCTCGAACACGTGGCCCGGCACTTCCTTCTGGACGATGCCCGCCTTGGTCGGCACGCGGATGATCACGTCGTGCGAGGTGCCGTAGTTCTGCACCTGCACGTCGCCGTAGCCCAGGTGGCTCACGACGCCGCGCAGGCGCTCGAGGTTGGCCGTCTGGACGTAGGTGGCCTCGACGGCGGTGCCGCCGGTGAACTCGATCGAGAAGTTCAGGCCTCGCGTGACGAGGAAGAACACCGCGGCCAGGAACGTCAGCAGCGAGATGATGTTGAACACCAGCGCGTGCCGCATGAACGGGATGTCGCGCCGGATACGGAAGAATTCCATTTGAGTTTCCTTGGGATCTGGGGCGGATCAGCGACCGGCGCCGGGGCGCCGCGTCGTCGCGAGGGCCTTGGCCGCCGCGGCGTCGACGAGGTCGTCGGGCTGCGGCACCTCGCCGGCCTTCGCCCCGCCCTTCCACACCTGGCCGATCAGCACCGACTTCAGCTTCTTCTGGCGGCCGTACCAGAGGTTGACCAGGCCGCGCGAGAAGAACACCGCCGAGAACATCGAGGTCAGGATGCCCAGGCAGTGCACGATCGCGAAGCTGCGCACCGCGCCCGAGCCGAACCCGAACAGCGACAGGCCGGCGATCAGTGTCGTGATGTTGGAGTCCAGGATGGTCGCCCACGCGCGCTCGTAGCCGGCCGCGATCGCCGTCTGCGGCGCGCTGCCGCCGCGCAGCTCCTCGCGGATGCGTTCGTTGACCAGCACGTTGGCGTCGATGGCCATGCCCAGCGTCAGCGCGATGGCGGCGATGCCGGGCAGCGTCAGCGTGGTCTGGATCAGCGACAGCACCGCCACCAGCATCAGCAGGTTGACCGCCAGCGACAACGTGGAGATCACGCCGAACAGCAGGTAGTACGCGCACATGAACACGAGGATCGCAACGAAACCCCACGCGACGCTGTGCAGGCCCTTGGCGATGTTGTCGGCGCCCAGGCTCGGGCCGATGGCCGTTTCCTCGATGAATTCCATCGGGGCGGCGAGCGCACCCGAGCGCAGCAGCAGCGCGAGGTCGTTGGCCTCCGAGATGTTGGGCATGCCGGTGATCTCGAATCGCTTGTCCAGTTGGCTCTTGATCGTGGGCGCCGTGATGACCTGGCCCTTGCCCTTCTCGAACAGCACGATGGCCATGCGCTTGCCGATGTTGTCGCCCGACACGTCATGGATGATGCGCGCGCCCTTGGAGTTCATCGTCAGCGTCACGACGGCGCCGGAATTCTGTTGATCCTGGCCGGGCTGGGCGTCGGACAGGTCGTCGCCGCTGACGACGACGTCGCTCTTGACGACGATGGCGGCGCCGTCGCGGTACGGGAAGCGCATGTCGCCGAACGGCACCGGGCCGGTGCCGTCGGAGGCGGCGTGCGCCTCGGCACTGTCGTCGACCATGTGCACTTCGAGCGTCGCCGTGCGGCCGATCAGCTCGCGCGCCTTCCCCGTGTCCTGGATGCCGGGCAGCTCGACGACGATGCGGTCGGCACCCTGCTTCTGGATCACCGGCTCGGAGGTGCCCAGGCCGGCCACGCGGTTGCCCAGCGTCGTCATGTTCTGCTGGATCGCCTCGTCCTGCGACTTCACCAGGGCCGCCGGCTTCATCGTGCCGACGATCTTGACGTCGGTGCCGTCCGGCGTGGACGTCCATTGCACGTCGGGGAAGCCGTCGGTCAGCGCGTTGAGCGCCTGCGTGGCCGCGGGCTGCTCATGGAAGACCACCGCGACGGCGTTGCCGTCGCGCGTGACCGCCGCGTGGAGCGATTTCTCGCGCAGCAGCGTGCGCGTGTCGGAATAGAGCGTCGCGGCCTTCTTGTCGAGGGCCGCCTTCAGGTCGACTTGAAGCAGGAAGTGCACGCCACCGCGCAGGTCGAGGCCCAGGTACATCGGCAGGGCGTGCACCGCGGCCATCCAACGCGGCACGCGTGCCACCAGGTTCAGCGAGACGGCATAGGGCGCGGTGTCCGGGTCGACGCCGTGGTTCAGGCCGGCGGCCAGCACGTCGCGCGCGTGGATCTGCGTGTCGGTGGTGTCGAAGCGCGCGTGGACCGACGTGCCCTCGAAGGTCACGTAGTCGGCCTTGATGGACGCCGCCGCCAGCAGTTGCTCGACCTGCGTGACCGTCTCGGGCCCGATCTTGGTGGTCAGCTTGGCCGCGGAGACCTGCACCGCCGGCGACTCGCCGTACAGGTTCGGCACCGTGTACAACAGGCCGATCAGCACGGCCAGGACCATCAACAGGTATTTCCAGACAGGGTAGCGATTCATACGTGTTTCCTCGGGAGGCGTCGCTGGACGTCGCGGCGCCAATCCAGCGACTGGGGCCTGCGAGGCGACGGCGTCGGCCGCGGCGCCAAGCCGGCGCCAGCATGCCGACGGGCACTGCTTACTTCATCGTGCCCTTGGGCAGGATCTGGACGATCGCGCTGCGCTGGATCTGCAGCTCGACGTTGCCGCCCGTCTCGACGTGGACGTAGGACTCGCCCAGCTTCGAGACGCGGCCGATGATGCCGCCCACCGTCACGACTTCGTCGCCCTTGGCGATGCTGGCGATCAGGGCCTTCTGCTCCTTGGCGCGCTTCATCTGCGGGCGAATCGCCACGAAGTAGAAGATCGCGATCATCGGGATGAAGAAGATGAACTGGCCGTAGCCGCTGTCGGCGGCGGCGGGCGCCGCGGTCTGGGCGAAGGCGGAAGAGATCAGGAACACGGCGGAAATCCTCAGGGAAGACAGGGGGAGCGGGCAGCGACGACCCGCAAGCGGGCGTCGCACCCCAGTGAAACGTGCGGTCGAGGTGGAGCCGCTGCCGGGCGATTCAAGCCCGGCGCAGTTCGACCAACCCATCATTTTAACGGGCGGCGCGTTTCGGCCGCCCGGCGGCGGGCCGCAGGCTTACCCGCGGTAACGTCTATGCCCGAGACTAGGCCCTCGATCGCACCTGGTTTCGCCCTGCGCGCTTGCACTCCTTCAGCGCCACCCCGGCCCGGGCCAGGACATCGTCCAGCGACTCGCCCGGCGCCCGCGCCGCCACGCCGATGCTGGCGGTCACGCGCAGGCCAGCGCCGAGCGCCTCCCAGGCGTGGGCCTCGACCGCGGCGCGCAGGCGCTCGGCCACCAGCAGCGCCCGCGTCGTGGAGACGGGGCCGCCGAGGGCGACGACGAACAGGTCGGCGTCCACGCGCGCGAGCACGTCCTGCGGGCGCGACTGCGCGCGCAGCACGCCCGCGACGGCCTGCAGCACGGCGTCGCCGGTCGCGCGCGACCAGGCGTCGTTGACGTGGCGCAGATGGTCGACGTCGGCCGCGATCAGCATCAGCGGCGTGTCGGGATAGCGCAGGGCCAGGCCGGCGCTGGCGCTCGCCAGCTGGGCGCGATCGGCCAATCCGGTCAACGGATCACCGTCGCCGCCGGCGGGCGCCGGGTGCGCGCCGGCGGCGTCGAGTCGCGCCAGCGCGACGCCGGTGGCCTGCAGGGGCGCCGCCAGCTCGCGCAGCGCCTGGCGCTGGGCGGCGGGGTCCGTCGCCGATGGCAGCGCGGCGAGGCGCGCCGTCAACGTGGCGCAGGCGGCGAGGGCCTCGTCCAGCGCACTGTCGCCCGCCCGCCGCTGAGCCGCCGGCGGGGCCGGGGTCGCGTCGGGCGAAGGGGGCGCAAGGGATCCCAAGGAGTTCTTCTCGCTTCGAGGTGGGCACGGCCCCATCGTAAGGCTGGCCGCTTGAATCCAGCGGTCGAGCGACCATATGGTCCGGACCGCCCCGTGGCGTCCAACCCGCAACGCCATGTCTCTCGCCATCGTCCTGCTCGCCGCCCTGCTGCTCGTCGGCGCCATCGCAGGCCTGCCGCGCTGGCGCGGCTGGCGGCGCCGGGTCTGGGCGAGCCGGCCGTTTCCGCCGGCATGGCGAACCATTCTCCGGCGTCGCGTTCCCCTGTATCGGCAGTTGCCGGCCGATCTGCAGCACCAGCTGCGCCGGCGCATCCTGGTGTTCCTGGCCGAGAAGCCCTTCCTCGGCTGCGCCGGGCTGGAAGTCACCGACGAGATGCGCGTGACGATCGCCGCACAGGCCTGCCTGCTGCAATTCGGTCGCGGCGCAGCGATGTTTCCCGAGCTGAAGCAGATCCTGGTCTACCCGGGCGCCTTCGTCGTCGACCGCGTGCAGGCGGCGCCGGGTGGCGTCCTGCGCGACGAGCGACGCGTGCTGGCCGGCGAGTCGTGGTCGCAGGGGCAGGTGATCCTGTCCTGGCAGGACGTGCTGGACGGCGCCCGCGTGGCGGACGACGGCCACAACGTCGTGCTCCACGAGTTCGCGCACCAGCTGGACCAGGAGTCGGGCAGCGCCAACGGCGCCCCGCGGCTGGGCTCGCGCGCCGCGCATGTGCGCTGGGCCGACGTGATGGGCCGTGAATTCGCGGCCCTGCAGGCGCGGATCCGCGCGCGCGAGGCAGCGCAGGCGCGGGCCCAGGCGGAGTGGTCGTGGTTCGGGTCGGCCGCCGCGGCGGCCCCGCCGGAGCCCGCCGACCTGATCAGCGACTACGGCGCCACCAACGAGGCCGAGTTCTTCGCGGTCGTCACCGAGGTGTTCTTCGAGCAGGCGGCGGCCCTCGCGCAGCGCCATCCCGCGCTGTTCGTGCTGCTGCGCGACTACTACGCGGTCGATCCGCGCACCTGGCACGCACCGCTGCATTGAAAGGGATGTCGTTCCGCGCGAAGTCGCGGAATCCACCCTGGCCATGAGGCCCCTCGTCAGGGGTGGATCCTGCGACTGCGCGCAGGATGACAAGGGCATCGTGTCGCCATCCCCGGCTCGTCAAGCCCGCCGGGCTCAACGCTGCATTCGAATCCTTTGGATCATCGACGCGCCCTCCGAGCCCACACTTCCTCTCACGCCATCAGCGGCATCGCTGAGACAACGACTGGAGAGAAATTCATGCTCACGCTTCGCAAGGCTCAAGACCGCGGCCACGCCGACCACGGCTGGCTCAACAGCCACCACAGCTTCTCGTTCGCCGACTATCACGACCCGGCGCACATGGGCTTCGGCAACCTGCGCGTGCTCAACGACGACACCGTCGCCGCCGGCTCCGGCTTCGGCACCCACGGTCACCGGGACATGGAGATCATCAGCTACGTGCTCGATGGCGCGCTGGCGCATTCGGACAGCATGGGCAACGGCACCCCGGGCGCCGCCAACGCCGGCGTGATCGTCCCGGGCGACGTGCAGCGCATGACGGCCGGCACGGGCGTGCGCCACAGCGAGTTCAACCACTCGAAGGACTCGGCCACGCACTTCCTGCAGATCTGGATCCTGCCGGAACGCGGCGGCATCACGCCAGGCTACGAGCAGGTCAACGTGCCGGAGGCCAGCAAGCGCGGCCGCCTGGCCCTCGTCGGCGCGCCCGACAAGGTGCCGGGCGCGGTGACGCTCAATGCCGACGCGCGCATCTTCGCGGGCCTGTTCGACGGCGCCGAACGCCAGGAACTGCCGCTGCCCGCCGGCCGGCTCACCTATGTGCACGTGGCGCGCGGCAGCCTGCGCGTCAACGGCCAGCAGCTGGGCGCAGGCGACGCGCTGAAGATCCGCGACGAGGCCACGCTGGTGCTCGAAGGCGGCGAGAAGGCTGAGGTTCTCGTGTTCGATCTGAAGCCTTGAGCCTTTGCGAAGACGGGGGCGGGCCGTCTGCATGAGAATGGAGCTCAAATCCCGAGAGCTCCACGAATGACCGCCCCCACCAGACGCGCCTACGGCGCCACGACCCGCCTGCTGCACTCCGACCGCCTCGGCGGCGTGGAGGCCGGCGGCTCGCACAAGCCGCTGCACCTGAGCGCGGCGTTCAGCTATCCCACCGCCCGCGATCTCGCGGAGGTGTTCCAGGGCATCCAGTCCGGCCCGGTCTACGCCCGCCAGGGCAATCCGACCGGCACGGCGCTGGAAGCCAAGGTGACGCTGCTGGAGGACGGCCGCGGCACCGCGTGCTTCTCCACCGGCATGGCGGCGATCTCGGCGGTGTTCCTGTCGCTGCTGCGCGCGGGCGACCACGTGGTCAGCAGCCGCTTCCTGTTCGGCAATACCAACAGCCTGATGCAGACCCTGCTCGGGCTGGGCATCTCCGTCTCGTTCGTCGACGCCACCGACGCCGCGGCCGTGCAGGTCGCCGTCACGCCGGCCACGCGCATCGTGTTCGTCGAGACGATCGCCAACCCGGTCACGCAGGTGGCCGACCTGGAAGGGATCGGCCGGCTGTGCCGCGACAAGGGCCTGCTGTTCGTCGTCGACAACACGCTGACGACGCCGGTGCTGTTCAAGGGCAAGCACGTCGACGCCGGCCTGGTGGTGCACTCGCTCACCAAGGGCATCGGCGGCCACGCCAACGCGATGGGGGGCGCCGTCGTCGACACCGGCCTGTTCGACTGGTCGGCATTCGACAACATCCTGACCTCGTACCGGAAGGGCCCTCCTGCCAACTGGGGCCTGCTGCAGATCCGCAAGAAGGGCCTGCGCGACCTCGGTGCCACGCTGCGTGCGGAAGACGCGCACCGCCTGGCCACCGGCGCCGAGACGATGGCGTTGCGCATCCCGCGCGTCTGCGAGAACGCGCTGGCGATGGCGCGCTGGCTGGAGGCGCAGCCCGCGATCGCGAAGGTCTACTACCCGGGGCTGGCCAGCCACGCCCAGCACGAACGCGCCACCGCGTTGTTCGACGGCGGCTACGGCCCGCTGCTGAGCTTCGAACTGCGCGAAGGCATCGACTGCTTCGCATTCCTCGACGCGCTGGAACTGGTGATCGTGTCGAGCCACCTGGCCGACAACCGCACGCTCGCCATTCCCGTGGCCCACACCATCTTTCACGAGATGGGCGCGGAGCGCCGCGCGGAGATGGGCATCGCCGACGGCCTGATCCGGCTGTCGGTGGGCATCGAGGACATCGCCGACCTGGTCGACGATTTCTCGCGCGCGCTGGAGTCGGTCGCGCGCTGAAGCTTCTGGCCTATGCCGCGCTGCGCTCCAGCGGCGCCACCAGCCGCAGGCGGGCCACGTCGCGCCCGGGCGGCGCGCCGAACATCCGGCTGTACTCGCGACTGAACTGCGAGGCGCTGTCGTAGCCCACGGCGAAGCCGACCGCGGCGACGTCGTCGGCGTCGGCCAGCAGCCGCGTGCGCGCCTCCTGCAACCGGATCTGCTTCTGGAACTGGATCGGCGTCATCGCCGTCACTGCGCGGAAATGACGGTGGAACGACGACACGCTCATCGCCGCCAGCCGCGCGAGTTCGTCGATGCTGACGGCCTCGGCGTAGTGCTGGCGCAGGTGGCGGATCGCGTGGCTCACCTGCGCGAGCCGGCTGTCGGCCAGGCCGATCTGGCGCACGCGCCCACCCTGTGGTCCGCACAGGAGCCGCCACAGGATCTCGCGTTCGATCAGCGGGCGCAGCACGAGGGCGTCGCGCGGGTTGTCCAGCAGGCGCAACAGCCGCACCGTGGCCTCCAGCAGTTCGGTGGGCGCCGGGTGCACGCCCATGCCGCAGGGCGTGGCGGCCAGCTCGTCGATGCCGGGTGCCTCCAGCAGCAGCGACGCGATGGCTGCGGGCTGGAGCGTCAGGCCGCAGGCGAGGTAGGGCCGGTCGGGGCTTGCACGCGTGATGCGGCTCGCGATCGGCAGGTCCACCGAGGCGACGACGAAGTCGCCCTCGCCGTACTCGAATACGCGGTCGCCGACGACCGTTCGCTTCGCGCCCTGCACCACGATGCCGAGACTCGGCTCGTAGATGCAATGGATCACGTCGGTGGCCGTCGTCGAGATCGTCGCGCGCACGCCGGCAAGCGCGGTCGCGGGCGTGCCCGGGCGCGCATGGCGGGCGATCAGGGACTGGAGTTCGGCGAGTGCGGCAGGCATGCCCGCATTGAAGACCAACGCCTGGACGAACGCAAGCGTCGCGTGCACGGAAGCCGCCCGATTGGCAGGATCGTGCAATCAACAGGCAGCCCGATGCTACCGCCTCCCAGGGGTCGGAGCGCAGCATGGAGGCCTTCGCAACGAAAGGATCCATCATGAGCAAGACCTGGTTCATCACCGGTGCCAGCCGCGGGCTGGGCGCCGACATCGCCGCCGCCGCACTGAAGGCAGGCGACCGCGTCGTCGCCACCGGCCGCCAGCGCGCGGCCGTCAGCGACAGGCTCGGGCCCGACAGCGATCGCCTGCTCGCGCTCGACCTGGACGTCAGCGACGCGGCGCAAGCCCGCGCGGCCGTCGCCACGGCGATCGCACGCTTCGGCGCGATCGACGTGCTCGTCAACAACGCGGGCTACGGCCACCTCGGCTACTTCGAGGAAACGACCGCCGCCGACATCGAGGCGCAGTACGCCACCAATGTGTTCGGGCTGTTCAACGTCACGCGCGCGGTGTTGCCCGCGATGCGCGCCGCGCGCAAGGGGCACGTCTTCAACCTGTCGTCGACCGCGGGCTTTCGCGGCATCGAGACCGGCTCGCTGTACTGCTCCAGCAAGTTCGCGGTCGAAGGCTTTTCCGAGTCTCTCGCCGGAGAACTGGCGCCGTTCGGGATCCACGTCACCATCATCGAGCCGGGTCCGTTCCGCACGGACTTCCTGACCCCGGATTCGATCCGGTTCGCCGCCACTGAGGTGGCCGACTACGCGGATCGCCGCCAAGCGTCCCGTGCGAGTTTCGAGCAACGCAACGGCAATCAGCCGGGCGACCCTGTCAAGCTCGCCGAGGCGATGGTGCGGCTGGCGGGCGAGGCCCAGCCTCCGCTGCGCTTCACCGCCGGCGCCATGGCCGTCAGCGCCATGGAGGCCAAGCTCGCCGCGATGAAGGCCGAGCTCGATCGCTGGCGCGACCTGGCGCTGGCGACCGACTATCCGCAAGGCGAGTAGGCAAACAAAAGGTTCATTGCCGATTTGCGGGGACGGCCGGGCCCTGCGCGCGCAATCACGCCCCGCGTCATCCTGCGCGAAGTCGCAGGATCCACGCTGGCCAATGACGTCGCCGCAGGGGTGGATTCCGCGACTGCGCGCGGAATGACGAGGTCAGAGGGTCGGCTTCACGGCGACGCGGTGGCCTCCCCGCAGATCGGCGAAGAACCAAACAAAAGGCCGCGGCCGTTCCCGTTGGCGCGCGCGCCAGTCAGGCCGCCAGCAACTGGCGCAGCACGTACGGCAGGATGCCGCCGTGCGCGTAGTAGTCCACCTCGATCGGCGTGTCGATGCGCAGGATCAGCGGCACGCGCTGGCTCTTGCCATCGGCCCGCTGGATGACGAGCGTCGCCTCGGACTGCGGCACGATCGGGGCGGGCCATTCGATGTCGATCGTCTCGTTGCCCGTCAGGCCCAGGCTGGCCCAGGTGACGCCGGCCTTGAACTGCAGCGGCAGCACGCCCATGCCCACCAGGTTGTTGCGGTGGATGCGCTCGAAGCTGCGCGCCACGACGGCCTTGATGCCCAACAGGTACGTGCCCTTGGCGGCCCAGTCGCGGCTGGAGCCGGTGCCGTACTCCTCGCCGGCGAAGATCACCGTGGGCGTGCCGCTCGCCTGGTAGGCCATCGCGGCGTCGTAGATCGAGACCGGCGTCGAGCTGTCGACCGGGGCATCGACCGTGCCCGTCGAGCCCTGGTACAGCGTGTAGCCGCCTTCCACGCGGCCGCCGTCGGCGCGCGCCGGCAGCATCAGGTTCTTGATGCGCACGTTGGCGAAGGTGCCGCGCATCATCACCTCGTGGTGGCCGCGACGCGAGCCGTAGGAGTTGAAATCGGCCGGCAGCACGCCGTTGGCCTGCAAGTACTTGCCGGCGGGCGAGTCGGTCTTGATCGAGCCGGCCGGCGAGATGTGGTCGGTGGTGATCGAGTCGCCGAACAGCGCCATGATGCGTGCGCCCTTGACCGAGGTCGGCGCGGGCTGCGGCTGCTGCGTGAAGCCGTCGAAGAACGGGGGACGCGCGATGTAGGTGCTCTTGGGCCAGTCGTAGACCTGCCCGGTGACGCCGGTGATCTCGCCCCACAGCTTGCCCGGGTTGGACTTCACCTGCGCGTAGTTCTCGCGGAACGCCGACGCGTTCATCGCGAACTTCATCAACGCGTGGACCTCGTCGCTGGTGGGCCAGATGTCGCCCAGCCAGACGTCCTTGCCGGCGGCGTTGCGACCCACCGGCTGCGTCATCAGGTCGACCTTGACGTTGCCGGCGATGGCATAGGCCAGCACCAGCGGCGGGCTGGCGAGGAAGTTGGCCTTCAGGTTGGGGTGGATGCGCGCCTCGAAATTGCGGTTGCCCGACAGCACGGCCGCGGCCACGAGGTCGTTCTCCACGATGGTCTGGTTCAGCTCCGGCGTCAGGTCGCCGGCGTTGCCGATGCAGGTGGTGCAGCCGTAGGCCGCCACGTTGAAACCCAGTTGCTCCAGCGACGGCAGCAGCCCGGCCTTCTCGAGATATTCGGTGACGATGCGCGAGCCGGGCGCCAGCGACGTCTTGACGTGCGGCTTCACGCGCAGCCCCGCCGCGACCGCCTTCTTGGCCAGCAGGCCGGCCGCCAGCATCACGCTCGGATTGCTGGTGTTGGTGCAGCTGGTGATGGCGGCGATCAGCACGTCGCCGTGGCCGATCTCGATGCCGCTGGCCGTGACCGCGCGCCGCGTGACCTGGTCGGGCGGCAGGTTGTAGCCATTGGCAGCCGCGGGCGTCACGAGCAGTTCGTCGAACTTCTTCGACAGTTTGCCGATCTCGATGCGATCCTGCGGCCGCTTGGGGCCGGCCAGACTGGGCGCGACGGTGGACAGGTCGAGCGTCAGCGACTCGCTGAAGTCGATCGAGCCACTGGCCGGCGTGCCGAACAAGCCCTGGGCGCGGAAGTAGGCCTCGAAGGCCTCGATCTCCTCGGGGGTGCGGCCGGTGCCGCGCATGTATTCGACGGTCTTGTCGTCGACCGAGAAGAAGCCCATCGTCGCGCCGTATTCGGGCGCCATGTTGGCCAGCGTCGCGCGGTCGGGCACCGACAGCAGCGCGGTTCCGGCGCCGTAGAACTCGACGAACTTGCCCACCACCTTGGCCTTGCGCAGCATCTCGGTGACGGTCAGCACGAGGTCGGTCGCGGTGACGCCCTCGCGCAGCCGGCCCGTGAACTCGAAGCCGACGACGTCGGGCGTCAGGAAGTACACGGGCTGGCCCAGCATCGCGGCCTCCGCCTCGATGCCGCCCACGCCCCAGCCGACGACGCCCAGGCCGTTGATCATGGTCGTGTGGCTGTCGGTGCCCACCAGCGTGTCGGGGTAGTAGACCGGCGGCTTGCCGGAGTCGTCCGAAAGCTTGTGCACGCCGCGCGCGAGGTACTCGAGGTTGACCTGGTGCACGATGCCGAAGCCCGGCGGCACGACGCCGAAGGTGTCGAACGCCTGCATGCCCCATTTCATGAACTTGTAGCGCTCGTTGTTGCGCTGGAACTCGATCTTCATGTTGATGTCGAGCGAATTCCTGTGCCCGAAGTCGTCGATCATCACGCTGTGGTCGACCACGAGATCGACCGGCACCAGCGGCTCGATCGTCTTCGGGTTCTTCTGCTGGCGGGCCGCCTCGGACCGCATCGCGGCCAGGTCGCACAGCAGCGGGACGCCGGTGAAGTCCTGAAGCACCACGCGCGCGACGACGAACGGGATTTCTTCGTTGCGCGGGGCGACGGGCTTCCAGTTGGCGAGCTCGCGCACGTGTTCCGGCGTGACGCGGCGGCCGTCGCAATGGCGCAGCACCGCCTCCAGCACGATCCGGATCGACACCGGCAGCCGGGCGATCTGGGGGAACTCGGCCGTGAGCGCGGGCAACGAGTGGAAGCGGCCGGTGGCGCCCGAAGGCATCCTGAACGTCTGCAGGGCGTGCGCGAACGGCGCGATCGGGGCCAGGGGCATGTGTTCTCCTCGCGGTGACAGCACCGCTGATGCGAAATGGGCAGCCGGGCCCCGGGGCAGCCGGGGCGGCAAACAGGACATCTTGCCTCAGCCGTGGCCTTTGGTTCATGACCCCGCGCGAGTGTCAGCCGTTTTTACTCGGGTTCGCGAATTGCCGAGCGGCGACGGCGCCACCGGGCTCGAAAACAAGGTCCAATACCACCGTGAACCCTCGAGCCTTCCCATGCCGCTGACGATCCCGCCCGACGAGGTCGAGATCACCGCGATCCGTGCCCAGGGCGCCGGCGGCCAGAACGTCAACAAGGTGTCCAGCGCGGTGCACCTGCGCTTCGACGTGCGCGCCTCGTCCCTGCCCGAGCCGGTCAAGGAGCGCCTGCTCGCGCTGCGCGACAGCCGCATCACCGACGAGGGCGTCCTCATCATCAAGGCCCAGCAATACCGCAGCCAGGACCAGAATCGCGGCGACGCGTGGCTGCGGCTGCAGGAGCTCGTCGATTCGGTAGAGAAGCCGCCCCGCGTGCGGCGGGCGACCAAGCCGACCTACGGCTCGAAGCAGCGCCGGCTGGAGGGCAAGAGCGTGCGGTCGGCGATCAAGGCCGGGCGTGGCAAAGTCGTCGAATGACGGCCGAACCCTCCCCTGCGCTGGCGATCGCCCTGGACAGCCTGCTGTTCGTCCTGCGCGAACGCCCCGGAGCCAACCAGGTCGACGAGTGCCTGGCCCTGGTCGACCCGTTCGAGGTGCCGCTGCCCGGCGGCGGCGGGACGGCGGCCATGGCGCCGGCCTGGTTCGACCTCGTCGGCGACCTGCAACTGCGCCTGGTGCGCGACACGCCCGAGTGGGTGTTCACGCTGCACGCCAGCGAGCTCGCCGACCTGAAGCTGTCCGCCGACGAGGCGCTGGCGATCGCGTTGGCCAACTTTCGGCGGCTGCACGGGCCGCCGAAGGTGGGCGCCTGGCACAACCTGCGGCGGGTCGGCGGCGCGGCGGAGGACGTCGACAACGGCTGGTTCCTCGACCGCGCGTTGTGGCGCGGCCTGCTTGCCGAACATCCCGACGGCCTGGTCGTGGCGCTGCCGCGCACCGACCTGCTCGTCTTCGCGCCGGCAATCGACACCGCCGCCGTCGACAGCATGCGCCAGGGCATCCCCGGCTTGCACGCGGGCGGCGGCGACTATCGCTTGTCGGCGGCGCTGTACCTGTTCAAGGACGACCGCTGGACGGTGTTCCAGCCGGCCACCCCGGCGGCCTGATTCACGCAGCCGGGTTGGCGCCCGCGCGGTCCCCGCGCCTGGGCATGCGCACCACCGCGCCGCCGTCCGCAGCGCGCGCGCGCAACTGCCCGCAGCCGCCCTCGACGTCCTGCCCCGCCGACTGGCGCAGCTTGGTCAGCACGCCGCGCGATTGCAGCGTGCGTGCGATCGCCGCGGCCTTCTCGGGTGTCGGGCGCGTGAAGCCGAGGCCCTCGTTGGTGTTGTACGGAATCATGTTCATCAGCGCGTACTTGCCCTTGAGCAGGCGCACGATGCCGTCGATCTCGTCGTCGTTGTCGTTGATGCCGTCCAGCAGCGTCCATTGATACTGGATCGGGTATCCGGTGGCCCGGGCATAGCGCTCGCCGAGCTCGACCAGTTCGTCGGGCGAGATCCGCGGCGCGCGCGGCAGCAGCTCGCGCCGCAGCGCGTCCTTGGTGGAATGCAGCGACAGCGCCAGCGCGGGCTTGACCGGCCCCTGCGGCAGGCGCTCGAACACGCGCGGGTCGCCCACGGTGGAGAAGACCAGGTTCTTGTGGCCGATGCCGCCGGCCGTGCCCAGGAGGTCGATCGCCTCCATCACGTTGTCGAGGTTGTGCGCCGGCTCGCCCATGCCCATGAACACGACCTTCTTCACGAATCGCTTCGTGCGCGCCAGCACGACCTGCGCAACGATCTCGGCGCTGCCCACCTGGCGCAGCAGGCCGTCGCGACCGGTCATGCAGAACACGCAGCCCACGGCGCAGCCGACCTGCGTCGACACGCACAGGCCATCGCGCGGCAGCAGCACGCTCTCCACCGCCTGACCGTCGTTGAGCCCCACGAGCAGGCGCGCGGAGCCGTCCTCGCCGGGATGTTCGGACTGCAGCGTGGCGAGACCGGCCAGGTCGCCGACGATCGTCGGCAGCGCGTTGCGCAGGGCCAGCGGCAGGAAGTCCTCGATGCGGCGCTTGCCGGCGTCCTGCGGCTGCGCGTTGACCCACTGGCGCAGCACCCGCGCCTCGTGGTCGGGCGAGGCGCCGAGCGCACGCAGGCGTTGGCGAAGATCGAGGATGCGCATGAGGGACGGGCGGACGGAAATGTCGATTTTCGCTCATGCGGCGCGAGCACCCGGACGCGGGCGGCGTGCCCGCGGACCGCGCCCGGGCGCCAGGGTGCGCGGTCGCATTGATTCACCCCCGCGTTGCCAGGCCAAGCCGAGCATGCAAGGGATGACTCACTCCAATACCGCAACCCGGTTGCGGGTACCTGTGGACAGGCTGATCACCCCCTAGAACATGGGAGGACTTCGCCTAACTGTGGCTGATGCGAGCGCTGCATATAGTCGGCCGCATTGCCGAGTTGTTAGCAAACATTTCGAGCGATCACGCAGGCCGGCGCCCACCCGGCGCCCGCCACTCCCTCAGTGACCTTCCGAGGAATTCGCAATGCCTTTCTCCCGGCTCCACTCGACGCTCCTGGCGTCCGCCCTGGCCCTCGCGGGCGCGGCCCACGCCACCACCACCACGCTCATCAGCGAAGGCTTCGACAGCGTTGCCACGCTCGCCTCCCAGGGCTGGGTGCTCACGAACAACAGCACCGCGGGCGGCTCCACCGGGTGGTTCCAGGGCGAGGACTTCATCTTCCCCTCCCAGGACGGCGCGGGCGGCGGCTACGCCGCTGCGAACTTCAACAACGCGGCCGCCGGCGGCACCATCGACAACTGGCTGATCTCGCCCGAGTTCTCAACCGCCAACTGGATCTTCATCAGCATCTGGCTGCGCAGCGCGGCCGACGACGGTTTCACCGACACGGTGAAGTTCGGCTTCAGCAACGGCGACAGCGCCACCTCCGCCTTCCTCACCGGCGAGCTGGTGACGGCCACGGGCGACTGGACGCAATACACCTTCGGCCACTCGCCCGGCGGCGCTGGCTCGACGGCCAGGTTCGCCATCGAATACACGGGCCTCGCCGACGCGGCCGACTATGTCGGCGTCGACACGCTGTCGATCAGCGCCGTCGTCCCCGAACCGGCCACCTGGGCGCTGTTCGCCCTCGGCCTCGCAGGCGTCGTCGCCCGTCGCCGTTCGGCCCGCTGAACTCGCCGCCGCGCCCGTTTCACCGCGACATCCGCCGCGGGCGCGCGTCCATTCCTTCACCAGGAAACCAGACCATGTCCCATTTTCTGAAGATCTGTTCGGCGGGCGTGCTGCTCGCCGCCGCTTCGCTGGCCGTCCAGGCCGCCGACGCACCCGCCGGCGCCACTGCGCCGATCGCCGGCGCCGCAACCAGCGTGGCACCGGATGCCCAGGTGGTCGTGCGTGACGCGACCACCGGTCGCCTGCGCGCCCCGACGGAGTCCGAGACGCAGGCGCTGCATGCCGCCGCCCCGCAACTGCGCCGCGCCCCCGGCGTGCCGATGCAACGCTCCCACCACAGCGGCGCGAAAGGCGTGCGACTGACCGAGGAGTTCATGAGCTACTCGGTCGTCATCAAGCAGCCCGATGGCCGCCTGGTGGAGTACTGCTTCCCCAACGCCGAAGCCGCCGAGGCCGCCGTCAAGGCGCCCGTTTCCGCCCCCGACACGCTGCCCACGGAGTGAACGACATGCGCAAGAACACAATCGTCGCCTGCCTGCCGTTCGCGCTGGCCCTCGTCGCCGCGGCCAGCCAGGCCGCCACCATCGTCGTCACCAGCCGCGACCCGGCCGGCCTCGGGTTCAACGACCCCACGCCGGTCGCCCCGGTCGGCGGCAACCCCGGCACCACGCTGGGCGAGCAGCGGATGAACGTCTACAAGTACGTGGCGCACATCTGGGAACAGAACCTCGACAGCACGGTGACGATCACCGTCAACGCGGGCTGGGAGGCTCTCACCTGCACGTCGACAACGGCCGTCCTCGGCAGCGCCTCGCCGTGGAACATCTGGTTCGACGTCCCGAACGGCAAGCCGGGCACGTGGTACCCGCAGGCGCTGGCCAACAAGCTGTCCGGCGTGAACCTGGCGGCCGACCAGGCCGACGACGGCAGCGGCTTCGGCAACGTCGACATCAAGACGCAGTTCAACGCCAACCTCGGCAACACCGGGTGCCTCGACGGCACGCCGTTCTACCTGGGCCTCGACGGCAACGCGGGCTCGAAGGTCAACTTCGTCGAGACGCTGCTGCACGAACTGGGCCACGGCCTGGGCTTCACGGTGCTGACGGTCGACTCGGCCTCCGGCCGCCGGCTCAGCGCCCAGGGCACCTTCGTGACCAACGGCGGCCTGCCCAGCATCTGGGAAGGCTTCATGTACGACAGCACCGCCGGCAAGACCTGGCTGGACATGACCACGGCCGAACGCAAGGCCTCCGCTGTCAACCCGCTGCATCTCGGCTGGAAGAGCGCCGCCATGACGGCGGCCGCGGCGCAGGTGCTGGGGCCGGTGCCGTCGATGAAGGTCACCACGCCGGCGCCGACCGGCTCGGGCTTCTACGACTACAACACCGCCAGCTTCGGCAGCGCGCCGGTCATCGGCCAGGCCTTCGGCCAGTTGGCGACGGTGCCGGCCGACCCCGTCAACGGCACGGGTTGCCTTCCGTTCGACGCCGCCACCACCACCGCCGTGCGCGGCAAGGTGGCGATCATCGATCGCGGAACCTGCGCCTTCGCGCTCAAGGCCAAGAACGCGCAGAACGCGGGCGCCTTCGGCGTGATCATCGCCAACAACGCGGCGGGCGCCGCGCCGGGCCTGGGCGGCAGCGATCCCACGATCACGATCCCGACGGTGAGCGTGTCGCAGGCCGACGGCGCAACGTTGAAGCTGGTCGTGGCCGACGCCGTGAAGTACGGATCGCGCGGCAAGGTCGGCGCGGCCAGCGACACGTTCACGCTCGACACGTCGCGCCGCGCCGGTGCCGAGGGCGGCCGTCCGCTGCTGTACACGCCGGGTACCCTGGCCCCTGGCTCGTCGGTCTCGCATTTCGACGTCAGCGCGTTCCCCAACCTGCTGATGGAGCCCAACATCAACAGCGACCTGACGACGAACCTGGTACCGCCATTCGACCTGACGAAGTCGCTGCTCATCGACCTCGGCTGGTAAGCGCGAGTGCCGGGCGGCCTGCGGGCCGCTCCGCGACGCAAAAAAAATGGCGGCCCACGCGGGCCGCCATTTTTCCTGGCCGGTGCCGGAAATCAGTGCGACGGGGCGACCAGCGACCTCTGCACCCAACCGCTGAAGTTGGACGAGTCCACCTGCACGAAGCCGTTCTTCTGGTCGCCGCTGGCGATCAGTTCGTCGGTGCGCGTCAGCGTGCCGACCACCTTGCTGTCCTTGGACGGGCCGCTGTACACCTTGACGTTGTTGATGCGCGCCAGCAGCACCTCGCCGGCCTTCTGCGGGGCGCCGGCGCGGGTCGAGTTGCCGGCGTTGACGTCGCCCGACTCGCTGTGCGTCTTGATCAGCGACGGGTTGTCGCGGATCGTCCTGACGATGTTGTTCCAGTTGTCGAGAAGGCTGGCCGCGATGACCTTGCCCTCAGGGGTGTTGGTATAGCCGTTGGCCGCCCCGAACGCGGCGCCGGTCCAGCCCCAGCCGCCGATGTCGAAGTCGGTCTTGGTGGCCTTGCCCTCGGCCGCCGCCACCTGGATGCTGGAGCGCACGTCGGCAATGATCAGGCTGGTCGAGGCTTCCTTGAATTTCAGCCCGCCAGTGACGCCGCCGAGGCCGAAGTGGCTCAGCGCGCCGCCGATCAGCGCGCCGCCGACGCCGCCGGTGTTGTTGGCGGCGATCTGCACCGCCGGCGTCATCACGAAGTCGGCCGCCTGCATCTGGCCCTTGCCGACATTGGACTCGCCACGCAGGTCGCCGCTGTCGGCCAGCGCACGCTCCTCGCGGATGTTGGCCATGGCCACGCCCCGCTCGACGACGTCGAAGCAGCCCGAGTCCTGCACCATCATGCGGATCAACTGGGCCGGCGAGCCGAGCTGGTAGGAATGCAGGTAGCCCCAGCCCCCGTTGGGCTCCGCCACGGCCAGCACGCCCAGCTTGTGGCTGCACTTCTCGATGGACGGCGTCGCGGCGGCGGCGTTGCCGGCGGCCAGCAACAAGGGCAACGCGGCGGCTAGCAGCGTCGTGGACGTCTTGGCGATTCTTGTCATGGGAACGACTCCTCCAGTGGAACGGCGCGCGCGCCGGGCGGCGCACGAGATTGCGGGAAATTGTGCCATCCCGCTTCGCCGCCGGGGCTCCCTCGAGAGGGGGACATCCCGGGGCTTGACGGGCGAGCGCTGCTGATCAATAGATCAACATCCGGACACGATCTCGTCCTGGGGGTTTCCCGGTCCTGGTGCACATTCGCCTGACACGCCGCGCGGCGCGCCGCCCACCATCCAGTACGCTTGGCGCTTCGCACCGCCCAGAAACCCTCGCCCGCCGACACCATGCGCGCCGCCTTCTCCGACCCCGACCGCCTCGTGCGGTGGGCCACCGCCGTGGCCCTGGCGATGCTCGCCGTGGCACTGCAGTGGTCGGTACGGCCGTGGGTCGGGACGAAGATCCCGTTCCTGTTCTTCCTGCCCGCGATCGTCGCCGCGGCCGCGCGCTGCGGCCGCGGCGCCGGCTTCTTCGTCGCCGGCGTCGGCTTCTGCAACGCGCTGCTGTGGCTGGTGCCGCCGGGGCACTGGTGGGTCGTCGGCCCGACGGACGAGCTGTCGTTGCTGATCTACGCCGTCCTGGGCGCGCTGCTCGCGACGCTGGGTGCGCGCTTGCGCGTGACGAGCGCGCGCGCGTCCGCGGCGGAGCAGCGCCTCGTGCTGGCCGGCGAGGACACGGGCATCGGCATCTTCGACCTCGACCTGGCCACGCGCACCGTCTACCTCTCGCCGGCACTGGCGCTGCTGTGCCGCGTCGACGCCAGCGGCGGCGCCGTCAAGCTGGAGGACGTGCTGGCCCGCATGCCTCCGGAGGTGGCACAGGAGGCTCGCTCGGTGGTCGGGCGCAAGCTGTCCGAGCGCGCCACCGGCTACGAGCGCGAGGTGCGACTGAGGGTGCCCGACGGCCGCGAGCGCTGGCTGATGCTGCGCGTGCACATCGTGTGGGCCGGCGATCGTGCCGTGCGCATGCGCGGCGCCTGCATCGACATCACCGAGCGCCGCGCGGTCGACGACCTGCTGGTGCGGACCCAGGCGGAACTGGGCCAGCAGGTGGCCGACCTGCACCGGTTGCACGAGCTCAGCAGCCGGCTGCTGGACACGCGCACGCTGTCCGAGCAGATGCACATGATCCTGGTGGCGCTGGCCGACTTCCACAACGCCCGGCGCGGACTGCTGACGCTGTTCGACACCGCCTCCGGCACGCTGGGCATCGACTCGAGCTCCGGCTTCACGCCCGACGCCATCGCGCGCCTGATGCAGACCAGCGGCATCGACGGCGCGTGCGCCCTCTGTTGCGCGCGACGCGAGCGCACGATCATCGAGGATACCGAGGCCGGGGCGCTCGATCCCGGCCTGCGCGCGCTGGCGAGCGAAGAAGGTTTCCGCGCCGTCCACGCCACGCCGCTGATCGGGCAGGACGGCGAGGTGATCGGCGCGCTGTCGATCCACCTGGACATGCCGCACGCGCCCACCCAACGCGAGCGCACGCTGGCCGACATCTGCGCGCGCAAGGCGGCCACGTTCATCGAACGCGCCCGCGCCAAGGCGGCGTACCAGGAGTCGCAGGGTCGCTTCCGGGCGGTGCTCGACGCGTCGGCAGTGCCCTTCGTCGTGCTGTCTCCCGTCCGCGAGGACACGCGCGGGCAGATCGTCGATTTCGAGTGGTCCTACGTCAATGCCGCCGCCGCGAAGGCGCTGCATCGGCCTGTGGAAGCCTTTGCCGGCAAGCGGGTGCTGGACGTGCTGCCGGCACGCTGGTCCACCAGCGAATCGTTCCACCAGTACGTGGCCGTGGTCGAGGGCGCGGATACACGGGAGTTCGAGACGATGACGCATCACGATGGCGTCACCCAGTGGTTCCGCTGCGTCGCGTCGCCGATGGACGGCAGCGTCGCGCTGTGGTTCAACGACATCACCGCGCGCAAGACCGACGAGCGCCTGCTGCAAGAGGCCGATCGCCGCAAGGACGAGTTTCTCGCGACGCTGGCGCACGAGCTGCGCAATCCGCTGGCGCCGATCCGCCAGGCCAGCGCGGTGTCGCGCCTGCCGCAGGCCACCGAGGAGCAGAAGCGCTGGAGCCACGAGGTGATCGAGCGCCAGGTACGCCACATGGCCCTGCTGCTGGACGACCTGCTGGACGTCTCGCGCATCACGCGCGGGCGCCTGGCGCTGCGTCGCGATACCAACACGCTGGGCGAGATGATCGAGGCGGCCGTCGAGACGGCGCGCCCGCTGATCGACTCGCGCCAGCACGCGCTGGAGGTGGTGACGCCGCAGGCCCGGATCCTGATGCAGGCCGATCCGCTGCGCGTGTCGCAGATCGTCGCCAACCTGCTCACCAACGCCGCGAAGTACACCGATCCGCACGGCCGCATCCGGCTGCTCGCCGCGCTCGACGGGGACGACGTGGTCATCGAGGTCAGCGACAACGGCATCGGCATCGCGCCCGAATCGCTGCCCGCGGTGTTCGACATGTTCACCCAACTGCGTGGCACCGACGACCGCGCCAGCGGGCTCGGGATCGGCCTCGCGCTGACCAAGGGGCTGGTGGAGCTGCATGGCGGCAGCATCAGCGTGTACAGCGAGGGCGGCGGCCGCGGCAGCGTGTTCACCGTGCGGCTGCCGCGCGGCGAGACACCCGTGCGCGCGCCGACGCCGGGAGACGCCCTCGAACCGCGCGCCACGTCAGCGCGCCGCATCCTCGTCGCCGACGACAATCGCGATGCCGCGGAGAGCCTGGCCGCACTGCTGGAGCTCGAGGGCCACGAGGTCACGCTGGCCTACGACGGCGCCGACGCGCTGCTCGCCTACGAGCGCGTGCGTCCGCAGGTCTGCCTGCTCGACATCGGCATGCCGCATCGCACCGGCAACGAGGTAGCCGCGGAGATCCGCTCGCGCGAGGACGGCCACCTCCCGACCCTGGTGGCGATCACCGGCTGGGGCCAGGACACCGATCGCAGCCAGGCGCTCGCCGCCGGCTTCGACCACCACCTGACCAAGCCCATCGACCCAGCCCACCTGCTGCGGCTGATCGGCGAGGCACGCTCTCGCGAGCTCGAGCGCGCGTAGCGCGCATCGGCCCACGACGTGGGGCCGAGCTCGAGCGCGCGTAGTTCGGCGAGCTCGAGCCGGGTTTCGCAACGTCGCAGCCACGTGTCCGGACCGACACCAACACGCTAAATCATCGATACGTCCCGCTTGTCCAATGGCCTCACGCAAGCTTGTTGCGGCCAGCCTCTGAAGGAAACGCCATGGACGATCACGACAAGGGCCTCGCCCACGACCTCGACACGCTCGGACGCCGGCGCGTGCTGCTCGGCGGCGCCGGCCTGGCCGCCGCCACGGTGCTGAGCGCGTGGGGCTGCGGCGGCGGCGGCGATTCCTCCACCGACTCGAGCGGCTCGTCCAGTTCCAGCGGCTCGACGGGCTCCACCGGCTCGTCGGGCAGCGGCACCTGCGCCGTCAGCGCCGAGGAGACGCAGGGCCCGTACCCGGCCGACGGCTCCAACACCATCAACGGCACGGTGTCGAACGTGCTGGCGCTGACCGGCATCGTGCGCAGCGACATCCGGCCCAGCTTCGGCAGCATGACCGGCACCGCGGCCGGCGTGCAGACGACGCTGCAGCTGACGCTGGTCAATGTGAACAGCAGCTGCGCCGACCTGTCCGGCTACGCGATCTATGTATGGCATTGCAGCCGCGAGGGCGTCTATTCGCTGTACGGCGCTACCGACCAGAACTGGCTGCGCGGCGTGCAGGAAACCGACGCCAGCGGCGTGGCCACGTTCACGTCGGTCTTCCCAGGCTGCTATTCGGGGCGCATGCCGCACATCCACATCGAGGTCTACCGCAGCACCACCACCGCGACCTCGTACACCAACAAGCTCAAGACCACGCAGCTTGCGTTCCCGACCGACGTCTGCACGACGGTCTACACCACCGCCGACGGCTACAGCAGCAGCGTCACCAACTTCGCGCAGATCAGCTTCGCCACCGACAACGTGTTCTCGGACGGCACCTCGACCGAGATGGCCACCGTCACCGGCAGCGTGACGGACGGCTACACGGTGGCGCTCCAGATCGGCATCTCCGTCTGACCGCCGCCGGCGCGGGGTGCCGCAGAATGCATGAATGGCAGGATTGGCAACGCGGGTGAGCAAGCGCCTGAAGGCATGGCTGGCGGACACGCTGTTCAAGCGGCTGTTCGCATTGATGTGGCTGGCGCTCGTCGTCAGCCACGCGGTCGCGTTCCTCGTCGTCACGCGCAACGGCCCTGGCCCGGGCGGGCGGATACCGACGTTCCCCTCGCTGCCGCCGTTCTCGTTCTCGCAACGCGTGGCCGCGCCCGCCAGCGCCAGCGCGGTGCGCGCGGGCGCGAGCGCGAGCCGCATCGATGCGCGGCCCGACGGAATGGCGCCGCCCCCAGGACGGCCCGACGGTGACCCGCCGGATTGGCGGGGCGGCCCCGGTGGCCCCGGTGGCCCTGGTGGCCCGGACGGTCCCGGCGGACCGGGTGACAGCGGCGGCTCGCAGGGCCCTGGCGGGCCACCGCCCTTCGCGAACCAGCATGACGGCGTTCAGCCAGGCCGGGCCGGCTCGCCCGCCGACGCCTCGCACGACATCAGCCTGTCGACGTCCCAGGCGCTGCTGGACTACGGCATCCGGCTGCTGATCATCGGCCTGGCCGCGTGGTTCGGCGCGCGCTGGCTGTCGGCGCCGATGCGCCGCCTGCAGTCGGCGTCGCGATCGCTGGGCCGATCGCTCGCGCGCAACGAGGCGCCGCCGCACGTCGACGAGCGCGCCGGCACGGTGGAGGTGCGCGAGACGGCGCACGTGTTCAACGAGATGTCGCGCCAGCTCAGCGACCAGGTGAATTCGCGGGCGCTGCTGGTGGCGGCGATCTCGCACGACCTGCGCACGCCGCTGACCCGCATCCGCATGCGGCTGGAGGCCAGCGAAGGCGACCCGCTCACCGCGCGTTCGATCGCCGACATCCATGAGATGGACGACCTGATCGAGTCCGCGCTGGAGGTGTTTCGCGGCGCGAGCCCGCACGAGGAGCCGAGCGAGACCACCGACGTTCACGCGCTGGTGCAGGCGATCGTCGACGACCTGGCCGACCTCGGCCAGCCGGTGACCATTCGCGGCGAGTCCGCGCCGGCGCGCGTGCGGGCGGCCAGCCTGCGACGCGTCGTGTCCAATCTCGTCAACAACGCCCTGCGCTACGGCAAGCGCGCCGACGTCCGGGTACACGCGCAAGGCGACGCGGTCCACATCGTGATCGAGGATGCCGGGCCCGGCATCCCGGAGGCACAGCTCGAGGCGGTGACCAAGCCGTTCTACCGCCTCGAATCCTCGCGCAACCGCCTGACCGGCGGCAGCGGCCTGGGGCTCTACATCGCCCGCGACCTGGTCATGCGCCAGGGCGGCGTGCTGGTGCTGGCCAATCGCGCCGAAGGCGGCCTGCGCGCGACGATCTCGTTGCCTACCGCGACAGCGACTACCTGACCTCGGCGTCGAAGATGTAGCCTTCGCCGCGGATCGTGCAGATCAACTGTTCGCCGTCCTGCGCGGTCGACAGCTTCTGGCGCAGGCGCGACACCGCCAGGTCGATCGCGCGGTCCGCGACGACGACGCCCTGGCCGCGCGTCGCATCGAGCAACTGGTCGCGCGTGAGAACGCGACGCGGGCGCTCGACGAAGGCGCTGAGCAGGCGGTATTCGGCGCTCGAGAGCGGCACCACCACCTGCTGCGGCGACAGCAGTTGCCGCTTGAGGCGATCGAAACGCCAACCGGCGAATTCGACGCTGCCGTCTCCGCCACGCTCGGCGCCCGGCGCGGAGCGGCGGCGCAGCACCGCCTTGATGCGGGCCACCAGCTCGCGCGGCTCGAACGGCTTGGCGACGTAGTCGTCCGCCCCCAGCTCCAGCCCCAGGACGCGGCTGTGCGGGTCGCCCTGCGCGGTCAGCATGATCACCGGCAGGTGGGCGGTCTCGGGCCGCTGGCGCAGCGCCGCACAGATGGCGAGGCCGTCGCCGTCGGGCAGCATCACGTCGAGCACCACCAGGTCGATGCCGCCTTGCGACAGGCACGAGCGCATCTGGGCGGCGGTGGCCGCGGCCACGGACTCGAAGCCGAAGCGACGCAGGTAGTCGCACACGGATTGCAGCAGTTCAGGATCGTCGTCGACGACGAGGCAGCGAATAAGGGCCATGGGATGCGCTGGAAGACGCGGCAAGTATTGCCGGCGGGCTCAAGGAGTCGACGGCAAAGGTACCACGCCGGCTCGCGCCGTGCGTTCGCGTAGCGCACGCAAGAACGCCTCCTGCCGCACTGCAGCAAGAGGCGCCACGTCACGGGGACGGCAGCCGCCGTCCGCGCGTCGGACCTAGATGCGGCCGGTCAGCAGCAGGATCAGCAGGACGACGACCAGCAAGCCGAACACGCCGCTCGGAGCGTAGCCCCAGCTGCGGCTGTGGTTCCAGGTCGGCAGGGCGCCGAGCAGCATCAGGACGAGAACGACAAGAAGAATGGTGCCAAGCATGGATGCTCCTCAGGGATGGGATGGGCCGGTCTGTACGTGCCGGGGGTACGGCTGAGCTTGGGCAATCCACGCGCCAGGGGCGATCGCGGCAAGGCGTTGCGTACGCAGAATCCCTCACCGGTGCGCCGCGCACAAACGAGGCGAACGGTAGAGAATGCGCGCTGACTTCAGACGGAGACACACGAATGGATGCAGTCGCGAGCGGTACCCCGGGCCACTACACCTTCGAGGAGAAGCGCCGACGCGTCTTCGCGATCATGGCGGCGTCGTCGGGCAACCTGGTCGAGTGGTTCGACTTCTATGTCTACGCGTTCACGGCGATCTATTTCGCGCCATCGTTCTTTCCGAAGTCGGACGAGACCGTGCAATTGCTGCAGGCCGCCGCAGTGTTCGCCATCGGCTTCCTGATGCGTCCGATCGGTGGCTGGATCTTCGGCAAGATCGCCGACCGGCGCGGCCGCAAGACGTCGCTGGTGATCTCTGTCGTGATGATGTGCGCCGGCTCGCTGCTGATCGCGATCCTGCCCACTTACTCGAAGATCGGTCTCTTCGCGCCGCTGCTGCTGCTGCTCGCGCGCATGGTGCAGGGGCTGTCAGTGGGCGGCGAGTATGGCGCCACGGCCACCTACCTCAGCGAGGTGGCGCTGCGCGGCCAGCGTGGCTTTTTCTCGTCGTTCCAGTACGTGACGCTGATCGGCGGCCAGTTGCTCGCGGTACTGGTGATCTTCTGCCTGCAGCAGTTCCTCGACGAGGCGGCGCTGAAGGAGTACGGCTGGCGCATCCCCTTCGTCATCGGCGCCATCACCGCCGTCATCGCGATGTTCCTGCGCCGCACGCTGCACGAGACGGCGTCCGAGACGGACCTGAAAAGCAAGGAGGCCGGCAGCTTCGCCGCGATCTGGCGCGACCATCGCGCGGCCTTCCTCACGGTGCTGGGCTACACCGCCGGCGGCTCCCTGATCTTCTACACGTACACCACGTACATGCAGAAGTACCTGATCACCACCGCGCACATGCCCAAGACGACGGCCACCAGCATCTCGCTGGTGACGCTGTTCGTCTACATGTGCATGCAGCCGATCTTCGGCGCGCTGTCCGACAGGATCGGCCGGCGCGCATCGATGATGGCCTTCGGGGCGCTCGGCACCCTGCTGACGGTGCCCTTGATGACGGCCATCGGCAGCACCAGCAGCCCGGTGATCGCCGGCGTGCTGATCTGCGTGGCGCTGGCCATCGTGAGCCTGTACACGTCCGTGTCGGCCATCGTGAAGGCCGAGATGTTCCCGCCCCAGGTGCGCGCACTGGGCGTCGGCGTCGGCTACGCGATCTCCAATGCGATCTTCGGCGGCTCGGCCGAGGTCGTGGCGCTGCAGCTGAAGGACTGGAAGATCGAGTCGGCGTTCTTCTGGTACGTCACGGTGATGATGGCCATCGTGTTCCTCGTGAGCCTGCGCCTGCCCAAGACGGCCAGCTACCTGCACACCGACCACTGACGCGTGCCTGCGCGCGACACGCGCGCGCCAACGAATGACGGGCCCGGCAGGGCCCGTCCTCATCCTGCGACCGCGGTCAGGCCTTCTTCACCCAGGCGCTGCACCAGGCCTTCGCCGCCACCGACTTGCCGGCGTACAGCGGGCACGGGCCCGCCGCGTCGCCGGCCTTGCCCTGGTAGAGCGCGCAGTTGCCGCAGGATTGGCCCGGCGCGTACTTGGGGTACTTCGCCTTGTCCACCTTCGCGGCGTCGGGGGTGTAGCCCAGGGCGACCGCCTGCGGATCCTTGGGATCGACCGGCGCTGCGGGCGCCTGGGCACGGACCAGCGCGGTGGCGCCGAGCAGCGGGACGATGGCGATGAAACGGCGGCGCGAGGTCATGGCTTGCCTTCCTGCAGGAGCGGGTGGGATGCCCGCATTGTGCAGCCGGCGCCGCGTGTGGGCACGCGCGCTCGGGCTCCGGTGTGGCGGATATGCCTCTGTTTGACCACCCCCAAGGTCGACAGCAGGGAAATCCCCCGGAATGGCGATCGCACCTGGTCACGAGCCATGATTGAATAGAGCCCAGGCTGCGGTGCAACGCCCGCAGATCAGGCCGTGCAGTCGCTGCGCCAGGGACGGCCCCAGGAAATCAACATCTCATCGAAGAGACGCGCCATGACACCGACGAAACGCTTCCTCCGCAACCCCTTGGTCGCGGCTATTCCGCTGACACTGATCATCGCCGGCTGCGCCACCGATCCGAACACCGGTGCCCAATCGATCGCGGGCGTCAAGGTCAGCGACGACCCGTGCGCCAAGACGGCCACGGTCGTCGGCGGCGTGCTGGGCGCGGTCGCGGGTGCCGTCGTCACCTCGCAGTTCACCAAGTCCACCGACGCCCGCGTGCTGGGCGGCGTGGCCGGCGGCGGCATCGGCGCGGCCATCGGCTACAACATGGACCAGCGCCGTTGCGCGCTGTTCGCGATCGCCAAGCAACACAACGCCGAGATGAACGTCGCCTCGGTCATCGTGCCCAAGGGCGACCTGCCGGCGGCCGGCACGGTCGCCGCCACCACCAACTCGCCGGCTTCGGCAACACCGTTCACCGCGGGGTCGGACACCACCACGGCCGGCCTGTCCGTCACGCTGCGCGACAACGGCAAGCAGTTCGCGTCGGGCTCCGACAAGCTGACCCCGGAGGCCGAGTCGCTGTTCCGCGAGGTCGCGGACCAGTACGCCTACGCCAAGCAGCAGGCCAAGCTCACGTCCACCTCCACGGACGACGACAAGGCCGCCGTCGAGGCGCTCAAGACCAAGCGCATCCTGCTCGTGGGCCACACCGACGACAGCGGCAACACCACCGAGAACGCCAACCTGTCCGAACGCCGCGCTGCCGCCGTGGCACGCGTATTCCAGAGCCAGGGCGTGGCTGCGGCCAACCTGTACTTCCAGGGCGCCGGCGAGACCCTGCCGATCGCCGACAACCACACCGATGCCGGCCGCACCGCCAATCGCCGCGTCGAGATCGTCGACCTGACCGACGACGCCGCCTTCCACAAGTTCCTCGCCTCGCGTCGCCAGACGCTTCAGTACTACCGCGCCAGCGACGCGGTGGTGCCCGATGTCGCCGCCGTCGCGCCGGCGAATGCCAAGGGCAAGAAGGTGCCCAAGGCCAATACCGGCTTCGTCGACTTCGGCGGCGTCCCCGCCACCACGCTCACCAGCGCCCCGGACTTCGCGGCCGGCACGGTCGGCGGCGGCACCGAAGCCGGCGCGCACGCGTCCCGGCCGATCGTGCCGACCTGCAACGCCGATCGTCCGCGCGCCGCCAACGGCGTGAAATCGCTCGCCACGCAGAAGGAGCTGCCGATGAGCGACTACGTGCCGGGCCTGTACAACACGTCGTGGTCGGACACCGTCAACGGCAACCTGATCGGCCTGACGAACGTCGATGTGCCGCGCGACGGCGGCGCCGTCTCGGGCAAGCCGACGCTGCTCATCTGGAAGAACTACAACGCCAAGAAGAAGATGCCGCCGGCCGATTTCCAGGCCAGCCCGGACGTCAACATCTACCGCGGCAGCCACGCGATCCTGTACCGCGTGTTCGTCGGCGGCCCGATGAAGTGCATGGACGTGTGGTTCCCGTACACCGACACGGGCGAGTCGCGCAACTCGAGCCTGTTCTACGACCGCCAGTCGGCGCTGTACGTCAGCTCGTTCGAGTTGAAGTCCCTGAGCGGCGGCGCCGCGCAGTAAGCACCCATCCGCTCTCGGACGTTCGCCCGCCTCGCGCGGGCGAATTGCATTGCCAGGCGCAGTTCTTGCCCTCCTGTCGGGCTAGACTCCAGCGCAAATGCCCGCAGCAGCTCCCCCACCCGATGTCACCGCCCCCGCCCCCGCCTGCTCCGCGCTGGCGGCCGGCCTGTGGCGTTGCCGCGGCTGCGCAGCGGTGTGCGTGCCGCCGCCGGAGGCGCTCGAACGGCAGCGGGCGCGCTGCCCGCGCTGCGACGCCGTCGTCCACCCGCGCAAGCACGACGCCATCGCCCGCAGCTGGGCCTTCCTGCTCGCCGGCACCGCGCTGTACCTGCCGGCCAACCTGCTGCCCGTGACCACCACCGCGTCGCTGGGCGGACGCCAGATCGACACCATCTTCAGCGGCATCGTCTACCTGTGGAAGGATGGCTCGTACCCGCTCGCGGCGATCGTGTTCATCGCCAGCATCATCGTGCCGGTGACCAAGCTGCTGCTGCTGTCGCTGCTGCTGATCTCGCTGCAGCGCCATGACCGCCGCTGGGCCGAGCGCCGGCTCAAGGCCTATCGCGTGCTGGAGCAGATCGGGCGCTGGTCGATGCTCGACATCTTCGTCGTCACGATGCTCGCCGCGCTCGTCCAGGTGGAGAGCCTGGCCGAACTGCGCCCCGGCCCGGGCGCGATGGCCTTCGGCGCCGTCGTGGTGCTGACGATGCTCGCCACGCACAGTTTCGATCCTCGCCTGCTGTTCGACAAACCGGAGGGCGAGGTCGCGCCCATGCCGCAACAGCTCACCGCCCCTGCCGGAGACGCCCCTTGAGTGCCCCTGACGAACCGAGCGAGGACGCCCCCGCTCCTGTCGCCCCGCCGCCCGCGCCGACGCCGCCGCCCGACCTGCCGCGCCCGGTGATCGCGCGCCGCGCGCACTACTCGCTGTGGCTGGTCTGGCTGGTGCCGCTGATCGCCGTGATCATCGGCGTCGGCCTCGGTGCGCGTTCGATCCTCAATCGCGGACCGACCATCACGATCTACTTCCACAACGCCGAAAGCATCGAGGCGAACAAGACGCACATCAAGTTCAAGGACGTCGACGTGGGCATCGTGCGAAGCGTCAAGCTCACCAAGGATCACCGCGAGGTCGAGGTCACCGCGGAGATGCGCGGCAATTCCGGCATCGAGAACCTGCTCGTCACCGACACCCGCTTCTGGGTCGTGCGCCCGCGCATCGGCGCCGCCGGCGTCAGCGGCCTGGGCACCCTGCTCTCGGGGGCCTACATCGGCATGGACGCCGGCCGCGACGCCACCGAGAAGCGCGAGTTCGAGGGCCTGGACGTGCAGCCGGCGATCACGGCCGACGTGCCCGGCCGCGAGTTCTCGCTGGTCTCCGACGACCTCGGCTCGCTGGACATCGGCTCGCCCATCTACCTGCGCCGCGTGCCGGTGGGCCAGGTGCTCGCGTACACGATGCTGCCCGACGGTCGCCACATCAAGTTCACGATCTTCATCACCGCGCCCTACGACCGCTTCGTCAGCGCGCACAGCCGCTTCTGGCACGCCAGCGGCGTGGACGTCGATCTCGGGGCGCAAGGCCTGCACGTGCAGACGCAGTCCGTCGTGAGCGTGCTGGCCGGCGGCATCGCGTTCCAGGACCTGCCAGACCCCGACAACGGGCTGGGCACGTCGCCCGAGGCCGCCGAGCGCACGCAGTTCACGCTCTACGGCCAGATGACCGACGCGCTGAAGCTGCCCGATTCGCAGGGCTTCGACTACCGGCTGCTGTTCGCCAGCTCGGTGCGCGGGCTGGCGGTGGGTGCCCCGGTGGAATACCGCGGCCTGCCCATCGGCGAGGTCACGCGCATCGCCGTGGACGGCAGCGGCGGCGAGGCGAACCCCGAGCCGAAGATCGCCGTCGACGTGCGCGTGTACCCGCGCCGGCTGCCCACCATCAACAAGTCCGGCCCCGAGGACATGACGCAGGACGACCAGCGCAAGCGCATCGACCCGATGGTGCGGCGCGGCTTCCGCGCGCAGCTGCGCAGCGGCAGCCTGCTCACCGGCCAGCTGTACGTGGCGCTCGACTTCATCAAGGGGGTGCCGGCCGACCGCATCGACTGGACCACCAAGCCGCCACTCATGCCCACCGCGCCGGGCAGCCTCGACAGCCTGCAGGACACGCTGACCTCGGTGGCGCACAAGCTCGACGCGATCCCTTACGACCAGATCGCCGCCGACCTGCACAAGGACCTCGCCGACCTCGACACCAGCCTGAAGCACGTCGACGACCTCGTGCAGCACCTGGACACGGGCGTCGTGCCCGAGGCGCAGAAGACGCTCGCCGACGCGCGCAAGGCCGTCGATGACCTGCGCAAGACGCTGGGCACCGTCGACCAGACCGTCGGCCCGCAGGCCACCAACGCGCTGGGCGAGATCACGAAGGCCGCGGCGTCTCTGAAAGGCCTGGCCGACTACCTCGAACGCCATCCGGAGTCGCTCCTGAAGGGCAAGCCGGAGGATCCGAAATGATGCGCAAACGCTGGTTCATGCCTGCACTCGCTGTGCTTCTCGCCGCCTGCGCGACGCCGCCCGACCACTTCCACACGCTGCGCCCGGGGGGACGCTCCGCGCTCGGGCCCTCCGAGGTGCACCAGCCGCAGCAGGTGCTGGCGATCGGCCCGGTGACCGTGCCGGATTCGCTCGCGCGCGACGAGTGGCTGATCCGCACCGGCGACATCGGCGCGATGGTCTACGACCACCAGTTGTGGACGCAGTCCCTGAGCGCCGAGGTCGCGCAGTCGCTGGCCGACAATCTCAACTGCGCGCCTCCGCCGTCCGGCATCGGTCCCGATCAATGCCCCTTGCCCCCCACTCTGTGGGCCGACGCCGGCCCCACCGGCTCGGGCAGCGGCGCCGACCTCGAGCGCCCCGCCCCTCTGCGCGTGCGGGTGCAAGTACGGCGCTTCGACTCCATCCTGTCGCCATCACCGGCCGTCAGCGACCAGGTGCGCTGGACGATCGAGTGCCTGCCGTCAGACGCCACGCCAGGCGCGGTGGACGCCGGGCGCTATCGCGTCGTGCGCACTGCGGTGCGCGATGCGGCGGGGCCGGCACCGGCCGCCGGCGCTGGCGTCGAGGAATCGCAACAACGCTTCGACCGCGTCGCGCGTGCGCACTCGGAAACCGTGCGGCACGTCGCGATAGATATCGCCGTGGCCTTGCAGGAGAGCTCGGCCGAACGCGCAAAGACCTGCCTCGGCGGGCGCTGAGATGTTCGAGCGCCTGCGGCGCGCACGCGCCTCCAACGGCACGCCGCGGCACCAGGCCGAGGCCGTGATCGACGACGGCGTCGACGCGCTGGCACCGCGCATCCCGCTGGCCACGCTGCGCGACGACCTGATCGCCTGCGAGGAATGCGACGCGTTGCACCGCCGTTCCAGCGTCGACGGCGTCGGCGACGAGAGCGACGACGTCGTGCCGTCCGGTCGCCACTACGAATGCCGGCGTTGCGGCGCCACGCTGGGCCTGGCCCGCCATGCCACGTTCGACCTGCCGCTGGCCCTGGCGATGGGCGGCCTCGTGATGCTGGCGATCGCGCACATGAACAACATCCTGGTCATCGACATCCAGGGCCAGCTGCGCAGCACCACGCTGTGGGAGGCGGCCTGGACGCTCTACGACGAAGACGCGTGGTTCATGGGCATCCTCGTGCTGTTCACGACGCTGCTGAACCCGCTGGTCGAGATGGGCGCCGTCGTCTACGTGCTGCTGCCGCTGCGCTACGGCCAGCCGGCGCCCGGCTTCGACGTCGTGCTGCGCGCGATGCAGGCCGTCAAGCCCTGGGTGATGGTGGAGGTGTTCATGCTGGGCGTGCTGGTGGCCTTCGTGAAGCTCAATGGCCTCGCCAGCGTGATCCCCGGCCCTGGCATGTGGGCGTTCGGGGGCGTGATGATCCTGGCCGCGGCGATGGCGTCGGCGTTCGACCATGAGCACGTGTGGGCGTCGACCACGCGGGTGCGCGCGAACATGCGTGGCAAGCGCCAGGTTCAACCGACGCGGTAGGCGCCCAGGCCAGCGTGCCGCGTGAGCCAGCGATAGGTCGTCGTGAAGCCCGGCCAGTTGACCGTGTGGCGACCCTGCGCGTCGACGTACCAGCTGGCGCAGCCGGCGAAGACGGTCTGTTGCGAGCGCCGCTGCACGCGGGCGTTGTAGCGTTCGAACGGCGGCGTGGCCACTTCGATCGTGGCGCCCCGCTCGTCGCGCAGCTTGCCCAGGCAGCGCATCACGTGCGCCACCTGGCACTCCAGCATGAAGACGATCGAGTTGTGGCCCAGGTTGGTGTTGGGCCCGTAGAGCATGAAGAAGTTCGGAAAGCCCGGCACCGTGATGCCCAGCCACGCCTGCGCGCCCTGCGACCACGCCTCGTTCAGGCTGCGCCCACCACGCCCCCGGATGTCCATCGGAGCCAGGAACTCGCTGGCGGCGAAGCCGGTGCCCAGCACGATCGCGTCCGCCTCGATCTCGCGCCCGCCCGCCACGCGCACGCCCGCGGGCGTGACCGCCTCGATGGCGTCGGTCACCAGTTCGACGTTGGGGCGCGAGAAGGTCGGCAGCCAGTCGTTGGAGATCAGGATGCGCTTGCAACCGATCGGGGTGTGCGGGGTCAGGCGCGCGCGCAACGCGGCGTCCGGCACCTGGCGCTTCAGGAGGCTGCGCGCGGGCATGCCGCCGACGATGTCCATCATCCAGCGCAGTCGCGTGAAGCCGACCGCGCGCAGGTCGTGCGCCGCGTAGATCAGCGCGCGGTGCAGCGCCATCAGCGCCGGCCAGCGTGCGAAGCGGCGCCGTTCGCGATCCGAGTACGCGCGGTCGGGCCGCGGCAGGATGTGCGCGGGCGTGCGCTGGAACACGGTCAGCCGCGCGGCCTCGCGCGCGAGCTCGGGCACGAACTGGATCGCCGACGCGCCGGTGCCGATCACCGCGATGCGCCGGCCCTTCAGCGGCACGTCGTGGTTCCACTGCGCCGAATGGAAGACCGGGCCGCGGAACGTGGCGAGCCCCGGCAGCGCGGGAACCACCGGGCGGCTCAGCAGTCCCACCGCGCTCACCAGCGCGCGCGCGTGACCCGACTGCGCCCGCCCCTGCGCGTCGCGCCAGGCGACCTGCCACAGCGAGGTCGAGGCATCGAATGCAGCCGACGTCACCTCGCAACCGAAGCGGATCTTGTCGCGCACGCCGTACTTGTCGGCGCAATGGCGCAGGTAGTCGAGAATCTCGGCCTGCGGCGAGTAGGTGCGCGACCAGCGTGGATTGGGCTCGAACGAATACGAGTACAGGTGCGAGGGAATGTCGCAGGCCGCGCCCGGGTAGGTGTTCTCGCGCCACACGCCGCCGACGTCGCGGCCCTTCTCGAGCAGCAGCACCTCGTGCTCGCCGGCGCGCCCCAGCGCGATCGCCATGCCCAGCCCGCCGAAGCCGGCGCCGATGACCAGCACCGCCCAGGGGGCGTCGCAACTGCCGCGGGCGGCGGGCGGTGAGGTGTCGGACATGCCTGGACTCTACTGCCGTGCGAGGCCGGCAGGGAAACCTCGCGACGTGGTCCAAGGCCGGGCTCTCGTGAAAATGGTCCCGGACAAAGGGCAAAGACCCCGAATCCTGACAGGATGAGTCAAGAAAGTATTACTTAAGTTCGCCGAATGGCCGATATGAGGGATGCAGCGAACAAGGCTGCGCCCCATCGACACGGACCCATGAACCCTTCCCCGACCTCCGGCCCGTCCCTCGGCCGCCGCCTGACCGCCGCCTTCGGCCTCACTCTCTGCCTCGCGCTGTTGGGCTCCGGCTACGGCGCCTGGGCGCTCAACGAGTCAGCGACCAAGACCCGCACCATCATCGAACAGGACATCGTCACGGAACGACTCGTTGCCGATTGGTACCGCAACGTCGCGATGTCCGTGCGCCGCACGACGGCCATTGCGGTGAGCTCCGATCCGTCGCTGGCCGACTTCTTCGCGGCGGACGCCGTGGCGACGACCAAGTCGTCCAATGAACTGCAGGAGAAGGTCTCGAAGCTGATCGACGCGCCGGAGGAACGCGCCGTCTTCGCCGAGATCCAGGAAGTGCGCAAGGGCTACGTGGCCACGCGCGACGCCGTGTCCGCTGCCAAGAAGGCCGGCGATGCCGAGGGCTCGCGCAAGCTGCTCGAAGAAACCTACCTGCCGGCCTCCATCAAGTACCAGGACGCACTGCAACGACTGGGTGCCCTCCAGGCCACCGCGATCGACCGCGCCGGCGCCAGCATCCAGTCCGAGAACCGCACGGCGCGTCTCGCGCTGATCGTGTTCGGCGCCGCGTCGCTGATCCTTGGCGGCCTGCTGTCGGTCTGGCTGGTGCGCAGCATCACGCGCCCCATCCAGCGCGCCGTCGACGCGGCGAACCGCATCGCCGCCCTCGACCTCACCGACACCATCGAAGCGCACGACCGCGACGAGACCGGTCGCCTGCTGAAGGCGCTGGCGTCGATGCAGGGCTCGCTGAAGACGCTGGTGTCGCAGGTGCGAACCTCCACCGACAGCATCGGCATCGCCTCGGCCGAGATCGCCGACGGCAACCTGGATCTCTCGTCGCGCACCGAAGAGGCGGCGTCGAGCCTGCAACAGACGGCGGCGTCGATCGAGCAGATGAACGGCACCGTCCAGAACTCGGCGCAGAGCGCGCGCACCGCCAACGATCTCGCGGCCACGGCGGCCGACGTCGCGATGCGCGGTGGCGCGGTCGTGGCGCGCGTCGTCACGACGATGGAGGAGATCAACGGCTCGTCGCGCAAGATCTCCGACATCATCGGCGTGATCGATGGCATCGCCTTCCAGACCAACATCCTCGCGCTGAACGCCGCCGTGGAAGCGGCGCGCGCTGGCGAGCAGGGCCGCGGCTTCGCCGTGGTGGCCACCGAGGTGCGCTCGCTGGCGCAGCGCAGCGCGGCGGCGGCCAAGGAGATCAAGAGCCTGATCGGCGCGTCCGTCGATCGCGTGGAAGTCGGCACCCGGCTGGTGGCCGACGCCGGCGCGACAATGAGCGAGGTGGTGGACGCGGCCAAGCGCGTGTCGGCCATCATTGCGGAGATCGCCCACGCTGCCAGCGAGCAGAGCCAGGGCATCGGCCAGGTGAACACCGCGGTGTCGCAGCTCGACCAGGTGACGCAGCAGAACGCCGCGCTGGTGGAGGAATCGACCGCCGCCGCGGAAAGCCTGAAACAGCAGGCGCAGCAACTGTCCGGCATGGTGCAGCGCTTCCGCCTGGCGGCCTGAGGCGCGCCTTTCACACGACTCGAGGCTGCAACGCGGCGATCTCGGCCAGCAGGCTGTACGAGCGGCGGCGCGCGGCCGCGTCGAAGATCGCGGACACCACCATCAGCTCGTCGGCCCCGCTGTACTCGACGAAGCGCTCGAGCCCGTGGCGCACCGTCTCCGGCGAGCCGACGATGGAACAGGCCAGCATGCTCTCGGCCATCTGCTTCTCGGCCGGCGACCAGTAGGTGTCGATGTCGGCTATCGGCGGCTGCTGCGGACCCGGACGGCCGCGGCGCAGGTTGGCGAACGACTGCTGGTGCGATGTGAAGAGGCGTTTCGCCTCGGCGTCGGTGTCGGCGACGACCACGTTCACGCCGGCCATCGCGTGCGGCTTCTGCAACTGCTCCGACGGCTTGAACAGGTCCCGGTACAGCGCCATCGCCTGCGTCAGCGCCTCGGGCGCGAAGTGCGACGCGAACGCGTACGGCAGGCCCAGCGCAGCGGCCAACTGCGCACCGTAGGTGCTGGAGCCGAGGATCCACAACGGCACCTCGAGGCCGGCGCCGGGCACGGCCTGCACCGCTTGGCCCGGCCGCACGGGCTGGAACAGCGACTGCAGTTCCTGCACGTCTTCCGGGAAATTCTCGGCGGTGCGCGGATCGCGGCGCAACGCGCGTACCGTGACCTGGTCGGTGCCGGGCGCGCGGCCGAGGCCGCAGTCGATGCGGCCCGGATAGAGCGACGCCAGCGTGCCGAACTGTTCGGCGATCACCAGCGGCGAGTGGTTGGGCAGCATGATGCCGCCCGAGCCGACGCGGATCTGCGACGTGCCCTGCGCGAGGAAGCCGATCACGACCGCGGTGGCCGCGCTGGCGATGCCCGTCATGTTGTGGTGTTCGGCCACCCAGTAGCGCGTGTAGCCGAGGTTCTCGGCGTGCTGCGCGAGCTGCAGGCTGGCACGCAACGCGTCGCCGGGCGTGGAGCCCTGCTGGACGGGCACCAGGTCGAGGACGGACAGCGGGGGGAACTTGGGGGACGAGAGCGAGGGCATGGAATTCGGTTCACGCAACGGGATGTCCGAACCATACGACGCATCGTGAGACCGAGGTGATGGGAGGGGGGAACAAGCGACTGGGGAGGTGGCGCGAGGGCTGGTCAGCGATGCTTCCCGAGGTGTCTGGCACCTCCTTCATCCGCGAGAGGATGCTGGCTTACGCGAAGACTTTTATCGCGGATGAAGGCCGTGCCTGACGCCGATCCCGAGCGAATCCGGCGTCAGGCATTTCCTCGAATCGCGGCCAGCGTCATCGCCACCTTCATCCGCTCGGCGCGATCCGAGGAGATGCCAGACACCTCCGGCAGCGCTCCGTCGCGCGGGCGACAGAATGCTCAGGCCGGATTTTCTGGCGCTGCTGCGGCTGCCGTCGGCGCCGGAGCGCCCTCACCCCAACCGCCACCCAGCGCCCGGATCAGGCCGACCGTCGCCTGGTACTGCGCCGCCCGCACCTGCACCGCCACACGCCGATTCGCCAGCTCGCTGCGCCGCGCATCCAGCAACTCCAGCTGGCTCACGAGCCCGTTGCGATAGCGCGCATCGGACAGCACCGTTGCGCGCGTGGACGCGTCGACGGCCACCTTCTGCGCGCCGGCCTGGTCGGACAGCAGGCGCAGCGAGGCGAGCTGGTCCTCGACGTCGCGGAACGCGCCGAGCACCTGCTCGCGGTACGTCGCGGCGGCAATGTCCCACTGCGCGTTGGCGGTCTGCACGCCGGCCTCGCGGCGGCCGCCGTCGAAGACGGGCAACGACAGCAAGGCGCCGATGCCCCACGCGCGCGCCGACCACTTGAACAGGTCGCCGATGTCGGTCGACGCGTAGCCGCCGTTGGCGGTCAGCGCGACGTCCGGGAACCAGGCCAGGCGCGCGACGCCCGCACGCGCCTCGGCGGCCTGCATCTGGAGCTGCGCGGCGGAGACGTCGGGGCGGCGCGCCAGCACGGTGCTGGGTACCCCGGCCGGCACGCCGGGCAACGCGCCGGTCCAGTCGGCGGGCGCCAGGGCGAAGGCCGTGGGCAACTCGCCCAGCAACACGGCCAGCGCGTGCTCGTGAAGCGCGCGCTCGCGGTCGAGCGCGAGGGCCTGCGAGTTGGTCGCGGCGACCTCGGCCTGCACGCGCGCGAGATCGAGCTCGGCGACGTCACCGGCCTGGTAGCGGCGTTCGGTCAGGCGCAGCGTGTCGGCGTAGGCCGCGACCGTCTGGCGCACGATGTCGCGTTCCGCGTCCAGCGCGCGCAGCTCGAAGTAGGCCTGCGCCACGTCGGACTGCACGATCAGCCGCGTGCTTTGCAGCGTGGCCTCGCGCGATTGCGCATCGAGCTTGGCGGCGTTGCGGGTCTTCGTGAGCTTGCCGAAGAAGTCGGGCTCCCACGACGCGGAAAGGCCGGCGTTGCCGAGGTTGGCAGCCTGGCCCGGCGCGGCGCCGAAGCCCGGCTGGATGGTCGAGCGCGAGGCGCCGACGGACGCGTTCACCTGCGGCAGCAGGCCGGCCTGGGCCTCGCGCAGCAGCGCGCGCGCCGCGAGCACGCGGGCCGCCGCCTGTTGCACGTCGGTGTTGTTGGCCGACGCGCGCAGCACGAGGTTGTCCAGCACCGGGTCGGAGAACACCGTCCACCAGGCACCGCGCGGCTGCGCCTCGGCCGGGCCGACGTTGGCGAAGCGGGCCGCGCCGTCCTCCTTGAACGCGGTCGGTGCAGCGGGCGCGGCGGTCGGCGTGAAGGTGGAGCTGCTGGCGCAGCCGGCCAGCACGAGGGCGGCCACCAGGGGAATCAGCGAGGTCTTGAGAAACGAGGTCATGACTTTTCCTTTTCGACGAGGGGCGCGGCCGGGCCGCGCCCCTCGGTTCTTCATTCGTCGTTGTGACGCGGCGCGGCGAGCACCGGCTGCGAACCGAAGCCACCACCACCGCCGTGGCCAGGGTCGACGTTCACGCCTGGCGCCTCGACGTCGTGCGGGATCTCGCCGTGCTGCTTCAGTGGCCGGTTGCCGGTCAGCGCGCGCAGCAGCACGTAGAACACCGGGGTCAGGAACAGGCCGAACGCGGTCACGCCGATCATCCCGAAGAACACCGCCACGCCCATCGCATGGCGCATCTCGGAGCCGGCGCCCGAGGACAGCACCAGCGGCAGCACGCCCATCACGAACGCCATCGACGTCATCAGGATCGGGCGCAGGCGCAGGCGGCTGGCCTCGATCGCGGCGCGCAGCGGCGTGCGTCCGGCGAACTCGAGCTCGCGCGCGAACTCCACGATCAGGATCGCGTTCTTCGCACTCAGCCCGACGAGCACCATCAACCCGATCTGCGTGAAGACGTTGTCGTCTCCATGCGTGAGCCACACGCCCGTCATCGCGGCGAGCAGGCCCATCGGCACGATCATCAGGATCGCCAGGGGCAGCGTCAGGCTCTCGTATTGGGCGGCGAGCACCAGGAAGACGAGCAGGATCGAGATCGGGAAGATCAGCGCGGCGGAGTTGCCGGCCAGGATCTCCTGGTAGGTCAGGTCCGTCCACTCGTACTTGACGCCCGGGGGCAGCGTCTCGGCGGCGATGCGCGCGATGGCGTCCTTGGCCTGGCCCGACGAATAGCCGGGGGCCGGGCCGCCGTTGATGTCGGCGGCGAGGAAGCCGTTGTAGCGCATCGCGCGTTCGGGGCCGAACGTCGGCGTCACCTTCATCAGCGCCGACAACGGCACCATCTCGCCGCTGGTCGAGCGCACCTTCAGCAGGCCGATGTCCTCGGCACGCGCGCGATAGGCCGCGTCCGCCTGCACCCGCACTGAGTACGTGCGGCCGAACTTGTTGAAGTCGTTCGCGTACAGGCTGCCCAGGTAGATCTGCATCGTGTCGAAGATGTCGGTCACCGGCACGCCCAGCTGTTGGGCCTTGGTGCGGTCGATGTCCGCGTACAGCTGCGGCACGTTGACCTGGAAGCTCGAGTACATGCCTGCCAGTTCCGGCGTGGCGTAGGCCTTGGCCATGAAGGCCTTCAGCGCGGCGTCCATGCCGGCGATGCCCACCGAGCCCCGGTCTTCCAGCTCCAGCTTGAAGCCGCCCGTGGTGCCGATGCCCGCCACCGGCGGCGGCGGGAACATCACGACGAAGGCGTCCTGGATGGCGCCGAACTTCTGGTTGAGTTGCTGCGCGATCGCCCCGGCGCTCAGGTCGGCGCTCTTGCGCTTGTCGAAGTCGGCCAGCGACACGAACACGATGCCGGAGTTCGAGCTGTTGGTGAAGCCGTTGATCGACAGGCCCGGGAACTGGATCGCGTGCTCGATGCCCGGCTGCTTGGCGACGATGTCGCCCATGCGGCGGATCACGGATTCCGTGCGGTCCAGCGTGGCGCCGTCGGGCAGCTGCGCGAAGCCGATCAGGTACTGCTTGTCCTGCGGCGGCACGAAGCCGCTCGGCACGGCCTTGAACAGGCCCAGCGTCAGCGCGGCCAGCACCAGGTAGACGGCGATCATGATCGTCTTCTTCGAGATCGCCTTGGTCACGCCGCCGCTGTAGCGCTCGGCGCCGCGGTGGAACATGCGATTGAAGGCGGCGAAGAAGCGGCCGAAGACCTTGTCCATGCCACGCGTCAGCGCGTCCTTCGGAGCGTCATGCCCCTTCAGCAGCAGCGCGGCGAGCGCCGGCGACAGCGTCAGGGAATTGACGGCCGAGATCACCGTGGACATGGCGATGGTCAGCGCGAACTGCTTGTAGAACTGGCCGGTGAGGCCCGTGATGAAGGCCAGCGGCACGAACACGGCGACCAGCACCAGCGCGATCGCGATGATCGGGCCCGACACCTCGCGCATCGCGCGGTACGTGGCGTCGCGCGGCGACAGGCCGCTGGAGATGTTGCGCTCCACGTTCTCCACCACCACGATCGCGTCGTCGACGACGATGCCGATCGCCAGCACCAGTCCGAACAGGCTCAGCGCGTTGATCGAGAAGCCGAACAGGCTCATGATCCCGAACGTGCCCACCACCGCGACTGGCACGGCCAGCAACGGGATGATGGACGCGCGCCAGGTCTGCAGGAACAGGATCACGACCAGCACCACCAGCGCGATGGCCTCGAGCAGCGTGTGCACCACCGATTCGATGGACGCGCGCACGAACTGCGTCGGGTCGTAGACGATCTCGTACGTCACGCCTTCGGGCATCGCCTTCTTCAGCTCGGCCATCTCGGCGCGCACGCCGTTGGAGATGGCGATCGCGTTGGAGCCCGGGGCCGCGAAGATCGGGACCGCGACCGCGTCCTTGTTGTCCAGCAGCGAACGCAGCGAGTAGTCGGCGGCGCCCAGCTCGATGCGGGCGACATCGCGCAGGCGCGTGACGGCGCCGTCGGCGCTGGTCTTGACGATGATGTCGCCGAACTCTTCCTCGTTCTGCAGGCGGCCCTGCGCGTTGACCGACAGCTGCACGTCGATGCCGTGCAGGTTGGGCGACGCGCCGACGATGCCGGCCGCGGCCTGCACGTTCTGGCCGCGGATCGCGGCGACGACGTCGCTCGGCGAGAGGCCGCGGTTGGCGACCTTCTGCGGGTCCAGCCAGACGCGCATCGAGTAGTCGCCCGAGCCGAACAGCTGCACGTCGCCGACGCCCTGGACCCGCGCGAGGCGATCCTTGACGTTGAGCACCGCGTAGTTGCGCAGGTAGGTCATGTCGTAGCGGCCCGTCGGCGACAACAGGTGGACCACCATCGTCAGGTCGGGCGAACTCTTGATCGTGACGATGCCCAGGCGTTTCACTTCCTCGGGCAGGCGCGCCTCGGCTTGCGACACGCGGTTCTGCACGAGCTGCTGCGCCTTGTCCGGATCGGTGCCCAGCTTGAAGGTGACCGTCAGCGTCATCAGGCCGTCGGTGGTCGCCTGGCTGCTCATGTAGAGCATGCCTTCGATGCCGTTGATCGATTCCTCGAGCGGGGTGGCCACCGTCTCGGCGATCACCTGCGGGTTCGCGCCCGGGTAGTTCGCGCGCACGACGACCGACGGCGGCACGACGTCGGGGTATTCGGAGATGGGGAGACCGCGTACCGCGATCAGGCCGCCGAGAAAGATCAGCAGCGACAACACGCCGGCGAAGATCGGCCGGTCGATGAAGAATTTGGAAAGGTTCACGAGGTGCTCCCGGGGAGTCAGGGGATGCGCGATCCGGCGTCGTGGTGGGACGCCGGGCCGTGTGTCTTCTTTTCGGAGATCAGTTCTTGGCGTCGTCGGCGGTCTTCATCGCGACCATCTGGGGCGCGATGAGCGCGCCGGGGCGCACGCGTTGCAGGCCGTTGACGACCACGCGTTCGCCCGGCTTCAGGCCGGAAGAGACGATGCGCAGGCCGTCGACGTTGGCGCCGAGCGTGACTTCGCGGTAGTTCGCCTTGTCGTCGGGGCCCACCACCATCACGAACTTCTTGCTCTGGTCGGTGCCGACCGCGCGCTCGTTGATCAGCAGCGCCGAGTCGGCCTTGACCTGGCCCATGCGCAGGTGCGCGAACTGGCCGGGCATCAGCGCGCCGTCGGCGTTGTCGAACACGGCGCGCACGCGCACCGTGCCGCTCTTCGCGTCGACCTGGTTGTCCACCAGTTGCAGGTGGCCGGCGTTCGGCGTGGCCGTGTCGGCGACCGTGCCCATCTGCACCGGAATCTTCTCGATCTGCGCGCGCGCGCTCGCACCCGCAGGCAGTTCGCGCAGCGCGCGGGTGACGACCTGTTCGTCGGCGTCGAAACTCGCGTAGATCGGGCTGACCGACACGAGGGTCGTCAGCACCGGCGCGCCCGGGCCGGCGGCCACGAGGTTGCCGGTGGTGATCTCCAGCTTGCCCACGCGACCCGACACCGGCGCGCGCACCTGCGTGTAGCCCAGGCTCAGCCGGGCGGTCTGCAGTTGCGCCTGCGCGGAACGCAGGTTGGCGTCGGCCTCGCTCTGCGCGTTGAGGCTGTCGTCGTACTCGCGTTGGGAGATCGCGTGGTCGGCCAGCAACTGCTTGGCGCGCGCGTAGTTGCTCTTCGCGTTGGTCAAGCGCGACTGCGCGGCGAACACCTGGGCGTCGGCGCGGTCGACGTCGGCCTGGTAGGGCGCCGGGTCGATCGTCAACAGGAGGTCGCCCGCCTTGACCAGTGCGCCTTCGCGGAAGTGGACGCCCTGGACGGTCCCCGCGACACGCGAGCGGATGTCCACGCGTTCGACGGCTTCCAGGCGACCCGAGAAGTCGTTCCAGGTGGCCACGTCGCTCTGGACGACGGTCGCAACGGACACCGGCGTGGCCTGCGCGGCGGGCGACGGGGTCGCCACGGCCGGGCCGGATTGCAGCATGAAGACAGCGGCGAAGGCGGCGGCGACGGCCGTCAGCGTGGTGCCGGCCACCCAGAGGCGGCGACGGGCTTGGAGCGGAACCTGGTTCATGGAAACTCCTGGAATGGTGCGTGTGACTGAGAGTGAGTACTCGGGAACTTTTGGACAAAGCAGCGGCTCAACCAGGCGTTGCCTGGCTTTTTTGCTGTCCGACCGGGAAAGTTTTATCGTAGCGATCGCTACGACATATGGCACAATGTAGCCAAGCCACAAGGGCACGTCAACATGTTTTCGTATCGAACGCTATGAAAAAGACGAATGAGACAACGGAAGTCCATGCGTCTTCCGAGGACGGCGGGGCTGTGGGCCTCGCCGAGGCCCCCGCAACCGTCCCGACCTGCTCCGAGACCACGCCCAAGCCGGCGCGCAAGCCACGCGGCCGTCCGCTGTCCTTCGATCGCGACGCCGCCCTCGAGACCGCGATGCACGTGTTCTGGGAGCGCGGCTACGAGGCCGCGTCGATCTCCGACCTGACCTCGGCGATGGGCATCACGCCGCCCAGCCTCTACACCGCGTTCGGCGACAAGGAGCAGCTGTTCCTCGAAGCCATCGAGCGCTATGCGCTGGGCTACGGCAGCGCTGGCGCCCGTGCCCTCGATGAGGAGCCGTCGGCTCGCGGCGCGATCGAGCGCTGGCTGACCGAGGCCGCCAACGAACTGACCCAGCCCTGCCACCCGAAGGGCTGCATGGTGGTGATGGCCGCCACCAACTGCTCGGCTGCCGCGGAACGTGTGCAGGACGCGCTGCTGCTGCGCCGCACCGAGGCGATCGCCAACGTCGGCCGCCGCATCCAGGGTGGCATCGACAGCGGCGAACTGCCCGCCGACACCGACGCCAAGGACCTGGCCAACTTCTACGCCACCATCTACCAGGGCATGTCGATGCAGGCCAAGGACGGCGCGACGCACGAGAGCCTGATGGCGACGGTGCGCACGGCGATGCGCTCCTGGCCGCGGATGTGATTCGGCGACCACGCTGCGCCAAAAGGAAAAGCCCGCTACGTGCGGGCTTTTTGCTTCTGGACAACGCGATGGATCACGAAGACAGACTGCGGGCACAAGGTGACGGGTTCCTGGAGTTCCGCCCAATGTGCGGTCGGTTGCGTGCCTGCAATGAAGTCATTATGGAGGCAGTTTGTGACAGTTGCATGTAGGCGGAACGCACTTTCGCACCGCTACCCCCTAGGGTGTCAGGCTCATGCGGGACGCGCGTGCGCCCGCAACCGCGCAATCGCACGCGCGTAGTCGTCCGACCCGAACACCGCCGCCCCGGCGACCAGCGCGTCGGCCCCGGCGTCCACCGCCTGCCACGCGTTCTCGCCGCTCTGGCCGCCGTCCACTTCGATGTAGGGATGGAGCCCGCGCGAGTCGCACAGGCGGCGCAGCGCGCTGATCTTGGGCAGCACCTCGGGCAGGAACTTCTGGCCGCCGAAGCCGGGGTTGACGGCCATCACCAGCACGACGTCGCACAGGTGCAGCACCTGCTCGACGAAGGCGATCGGGCTGCCCGGATCGATGACCACGCCGGCCTTGCACCCCAACTCGCGAATGCGCGACAGCACGCGGTGCAGGTGGATCGTCGACGCCGGCTCGCATTGCACCAGCAGGTGGTCGGCGCCGGCCTTGACGAAGTCCTCCAGCATGCGCTCGGGCTCCACCATCATCAGGTGCACGTTGAGCGGCTTCGCCGTGGCGCGGCGGATGGCCTCGATCACGACGGGGCCCAGCGTGATGTTGGGCACGAAGCGGCCGTCCATCACGTCGACATGGATCCAGTCGGCGCCCGCGACGTCGACCGCCTTCACTTCGTCGGCGAGCCGGCCGAAGTCGGCGGAGAGGATGGACGGGGCGACGACGAGCGGGTTGCTCATGGCGCCGCGCTCAGCTCGGCGACGTGACGGTGAGCTTGGTGATCTTCTCGTTCAGGCCGCCGACCAGCGAGCTCCACGACTTGGCGAACGAGTCGCCGCCATCCCGCTGCAGCTTGAGCGCCAGCGCGTCGACATCCACGCCCTCGCGGCGGAACTCGTCGAGCGTCTGTTCGGCGTAGCCGCCGTCCACCGGCATGGGCGCGCCGACATGGCCGTCCCTGGCAAAGGCCTTCAAGGTCTTCTCGGGCATCGTGTTCACGGTGTCCGGCGCGGCGAGGGCCTCGACATACAAGGCCTCGGGCGCCTTCGGATCCTTGGTGCCGGTGCTGGCCCACAGCAGGCGTTGCGGATGCGCGCCCGCGGCGGCGAGCTTGCGCCAGCGTTCCGAGGCCAGCAGGTCGCGGTAGGCCTTGTAGGTACGCATCGCGATCGCGATGCCCAGGCGGTTCTGGTACGCCGGCGCGACCGTCTCCTTGACGCCCGTGTCCCAGCGGCTGACGAACAGCGACGCGACCGACTCCACCACCGGCGACTTGCCGTCGTTGAGCCGGCGCTCGATGCCCTTCATGTAGGCCCCGGCTGCGGCCAGGTACTGCTCGCGCGAGAACAGCAGTGTCACGTTGATCGGGATGCCCTGGTAGATGGCCTCCTCGATGGCGGGGATGCCTTCGGGTGTCCCCGGGATCTTGATGAACAGGTTCTTGCGCGCGCCTTGTGCGTGCAGGCTGGCGGCCGCCTGGATCGTGCCGCGCGTGTCGTTGACGAGCAGCGGCGAGACCTCCAGCGAGACCCAGCCATCGACGCCGCCCGAGGCCTCGTGCGCCGGCAGGAACAGGTCGGCCGCCTTCTGCAGGTCGTCGACGGCCAGCGCGAAGAACAGGTCCTCGGTGGAGCGGCCCTGGCGCGCCATCGCGGCGATGGCATCGTCGTAGGCGTCGCCCTGCCCCATCGCCTTCTCGAAGATGGTCGGGTTGGACGTGAGGCCGGTGACCGAATAGTCGGAGATCAGCCTGGCGAGCGACCCGTCGCGCAACGTCTCGCGGCTGATGTTGTCGATCCACAGGCTCTGGCCGAGGTCATGGAGTTGCTGCGTGGTGGTGGTCATGGGGGGCTCCTAGAGGGAACCATCCGGCAATATTCGTGCGTGCAAGGTCGCCGATGTGATCGACGGTGATATCGGGCGTCGGATACCTGGCCGCCTCGACGGTGTCGAGCGCGTAGTGCCCCTGGCGCGGAAAGATCGTTGTGACGTCGTCGCCCCACGCGGCCTTCAGCGCGCCGAGGATGCGCGGCTTGTCGTCGACGATCACGTAGTGGCGCGCCGGAAAGGTGCGCCTGACCTCGTCGAGCATCAGTTCCTTGTGCACGTAGATCAGCACGCGCCCCTCGACGGCGCGCCACAGCCCCGACCGCTGGATCTTGCGCGGCTGGAACACGACGTCTCCATCGGACAGGATCACCGTCGGGCCGAGCCTGCCCATGCGCGCGAGCGCGTCGAACGCGCCCGGATAGACGCGATCCTGGAACGGGTAGTCCACCAGAAAGCTCGACATCTGCAGCAAGGCCTGCCCGTGGATACCCTTGCCTTCCACCTCCTTGCGATAGAGCTGGAGCGCGCCGAGGTAGTCGGCGTAGCCGAGCTCGTCGCGCAGCTTCTCGAACAGCGTCCAATAACGGCCGGAGCAGGCAACGCCGAACTCCTGCATGAGGTGGTCACGCAGGTCGGCAATGATGCGATCGTTGTCGAGCAACGTGTTGTCCACGTCGATCAGGAACACCACATCGTGGAGGATGGCAGCCATCGGCAAGCAGGGCCTTTGCAGTCTGAAGATGGTGCGCTCATTCGCAATGAACGGCGCATGAACACAACATGAACAGGGGCTTGGGCGGGCAAGCGGTTTGCCGCTCGAGCGTCCTGGCCGCGAAATGCCGAGCAAGCCCCATACCCGCTTTGCCGAAGCCGGCACACGGGGCGCGCGCATCATCGTGTGGTCCTCCCAAACAACGCATCGCCGAAAGACGCCCATGTCCGACTCGCTCGACCAGCAATGCATCGATACGCTGCGATTCCTGTCCGTGGACATGGTGCAGAAGGCCGACAGCGGCCACCCCGGCTTGCCGCTCGATGCCGCGCCGATGGCCTACGTGTTGTGGACCCGCTTCCTCAAGCACCATCCCGCGAGCCCGACTTGGGTCGACCGCGACCGCTTCGTGCTGTCCGCCGGCCACGGCTCGGCGTTGCTCTACAGCCTGCTGCACGTGACGGGCTACGGCCTCGCGATCGACGACCTGAAGCAGTTCCGCCAATGGGGCAGCAAGACGCCGGGACATCCCGAGCGCGGCCACACGGCGGGCGTCGAGGTCACCACCGGCCCGCTGGGACAGGGCCTGGCCAACGCGGTGGGCCTCGCGATCGCCGAGGCGCAGCTCGCCGGCACCTACAACCGCGACGGACACACGGTGGTCGACCACCGCACCTGGGCCATCGTCAGCGACGGCGACCTGATGGAAGGCGTCGCGGCCGAGGCCGCTTCGCTGGCCGGCCACCTCAAGCTGGGCAAGCTGGTGTGCCTGTACGACGACAACGAGGTCTCGCTGTCGGCCGGCACGGCCATCACGTTCACCGAGGATCGCGCGAAGCGCTTCGAGGCCTATGGCTGGCAGACGCTTCAAGTGGCCGACGGCAACGATGTGGACGAGATCGATCGCGCGCTCCAGTCCGCGGTGGCCGACATCATGCGTCCCACGCTGGTCCTCGTTCGCACCCACCTGGGCTACGGCTCGCCGAAGCAGGACAGCTTCAAGGCGCATGGCTCGCCACTGGGCGCCGACGACGTCGCGGCCACGAAGGCGAAGCTGGGCTGGCCCGCGTCGCCGGACTTCCTCGTGCCCGAGGCCGCGAGCCGCAAGTTCATGGAGGCCCAATCCCGGGGCGAGAAGGCGGAGGGCGAGTGGAACCAGCGCATGAGCGCGTTCACGAAGGCCTTCCCCGACCTGGCCAAGGAGATGGCCTCGCGCCTGCGTGGCGAACTGCCCGCGGGTTGGGATGCCGACATGCCCCGATTCCCGGCCGACGAGAAGGGACTGTCGACGCGCGTGGCCGGCAAGCAGATCCTCGCGGCGATCGGCAAGAAGCTGCCGTCGCTGTTCGGTGGCTCGGCCGACCTGGATCCGTCCACGTTCACCAACCTCGTCGGACTCGGCGACTTCAACCCCGTGCCCGCGGCCGACGCAAGCAAGATCGAAGGCGCCGACACCGGCGGCGCGAGCTGGGCCGGTCGCAACCTGCACTTCGGCGTGCGCGAGCACGCGATGGGTGCGATCGTCAACGGCCTGGCGGCCCACGGCGGCTTCATCCCCTACGGTTCGACCTTCCTGATCTTCTCCGACTACATGCGCCCGGCGATCCGGCTGGCCGCGCTGCAGAAGCTGCACGCGCTGCACGTGTTCACGCACGACAGCATCGCACTCGGCGAGGACGGCCCCACGCACCAGCCGATCGAACAACTGCTGAGCCTGCGCGCGATCCCCGGCCTCACGGTGATCCGCCCGGCCGACGCGAACGAGACCGCGGTCGCGTGGCGGGTGGCGCTGACGATGAAGGACCGGCCCGTCCTGCTGGTGCTGACGCGCCAGGACGTGCCCACGCTCGACCGCGCGAAGCACCCGAGCGCCAACGGCCTGGCCAACGGCGCGTACATCATCGGCGAGACGCAACACCAGACGCCCGACCTGATCCTGATCGCCAGCGGCTCGGAGGTCGGCCTGATCACCGCGGCCGCTGGTGTGCTGGACAAGGAAGGCATCAAGGTGCGCTGCGTGTCGATGCCCAGCTGGGACCTGTTCGACGCGCAGCCGCCCGCCTACCGCGACGCGGTGCTGCCGCCCGCCGTCACGAAGCGCCTCGCCGTCGAAGCCGGCGTGACGCTGGGCTGGGAGCGCTACGTCGGCCAGGCGGGCGACGTGATCGGCATCGACCACTTCGGCGCGTCGGCGCCGGCCAAGGTGCTGCTCAAGGAGTTCGGCTTCAGCGCGGACAACGTCATCGCGCGAGCGCGCAAGCTGCTCGGAAAGTAGATGGCCGAAGCCGATGCCGGCGAAGGCGGCTCGAAGACCGCCGTCTGGGCCGCGTTGATCGGCAATGTGCTGGTGACGGTGACCAAGGCCGGCGCCGCCGTGTCCACCGGCAGCTCGGCGATGCTCAGCGAGGCGGTGCACTCGTTCGTCGATACCGGCAACGAGGTGCTGCTGCTGTACGGCATGCGGGTGGCCAAGAAGAAGGCCGATCGCGACCACCCCGCCGGCTACGGGCGCGAGCTGTACTTCTGGAGCTTCATCGTCGCGCTGCTCGTCTTCGCGCTTGGCGCGGGGGTGTCGATCTTCCAGGGCGTGCACCGCGTCATGAACCCGCAGCCGATCGAGAACGCGATCGTCAGCGAGGTGGTCCTGGCCGCGGCCTTCCTGTTCGAGGGCTGGTCATGGCTCGTGTCGCTGCGGCAGTTCAACAAGGTCAAGGGCGACCTCGGCTACTACGAGGCCTTCGTCAAGAGCAAGGATCCGCCGCTGTTCATGGTGCTGTTCGAGGACAGCGCCGCCCTGATCGGCATCGTGATCGCCGCCATCGGCACCGTCCTCGACGCGCACTTCGACATGCCGCTCGCCGACGGCATCTCGTCGATCATGATCGGCCTGGTGCTCGTGTGCACGTCAACCTTGCTCGCCCGCGAGAGCAAGAGCCTGTTGATCGGCGAGAAGGCCGACAGCGCGCTGATCAAGTCCATGCTCGACATCGCCAACGCCGCCTGCGGCGCGTCGCACGCCAACGGCGTGTTGACGATCCAGTTGGCCCCCGACCAGATCATGGCCGCGATGAGCTTCGAGTTCGACGACGCCCTCACCGCGCCGCAGATCGAGCAGATGGTCGCCGACATCGAACACCGCATCCACGCGGCGCACCCCGAGGTGACGTCGCTGTTCATCAAGCCGCAGAACCCCGAGCAGTACACGCGCACGGTGCGGGAGAAGTTCGGGGAGAACGTGGCGGAGGCGACGCGGGAGCCGCAGACGCCGGTGACGGGCTGAGCTCGCGCGGCGCTCGTCGTTCAGCGATCCTCGAATCGAACGGCCCGGTCGCCACCGCGATCGCACACCGGCGATGCGCCCAAGGTCGCCGGCCTCGTTGCGCGGAAGAAGCGTTCACGGCGATGTGAGCGAACTCGCCTCGGCACGGCCTGTCGGATGAGTAGACTGCGGTCATGCAGCCCGCAACCCACCGTCCCCTCCCATCGTGGACTGTGCCGACGCGTCGCGGCGCAGCATGGTTGCGGCTGCGGGTGTGGGGCCACGTCGTTCTGCGGGCATGGCGCCAACTGATCGCGGCGCCCATCGAGCGACATCGTCCCGCGCCGCACCTGGGCGATGCTCCCGTCATCGCCGAACGTCGTTCCGCGCTCTGGCACGACGGACGCGCGGACGAGTTCGCGCTCGTCGCGGGCAAGGTCGAGAACCTGCGCATCGCACGGCGCGCGTTCGACGGCGTCGTCGTGCCGGCGGGTGCCGTCTTCAGCTTCTGGAAGCAGCTCGGCCAGCCGACTCGCTGGCGCGGCTTCGTGGCGGGACGTGAGGTCCGTGCGGGTTGCGTCGTTCCCGTCATCGCCGGCGGCCTGTGCCAGCTGTCGAATGCGCTGGCCACCTGCGCCACTTCCTGCGGCATGGCGCTGGTCGAACGGCACGGGCACACCGCGCGCATCGAGCAGGACGCAAGAGCCCGGGACCCGCAGGCCGTCGACGCGACGGTGCTCTGGAACTATGTCGACCTGCGCCTCTCGGCGCCATTCGACTGGCGTCTCGAAGTGGAGCTGACGGGCGACGAGCTGGTCGTGCGCATGCGTGCCGCACACGCATGCCGTGCAGGCGGGCCCGCGCTCGCGCGCGCAATCCCCGTCGTCGCAGTGCGGGAATCCACGCCGCTCGCCCGGGGCTGCCACACGTGCGACGAGACGCGTTGCCATCGGCACCTCGGTGCCGCCCCGCCGTCGGTGACCGGCGCGACGGCCGTGCTCGCCAACGCCAGGACACCCGAGTTCGACAAGTACCTGCGCCATCACTCCCCGGGGGCCACGTGGTTCCTCCCCTGGCTGCGACCCTCGCGCCGAGCCGTGGGTGCGTGGACATCGGCATCCTCGCACCGTGTCGTCGCCCTGGGCGCGTCGCTGCGCCGCACGTTCCTGCTGCACCGCCAGGCGCGCGAGGACGGTGGACGCCAGCAAGCCTTGATGCGCGGCGACCGCGGGCTGGCTGCGTCGTTCGCACGCCGGCTCGAGCCCCGCCACACGCACCTGGTCGTCGACCAGAGCCTGCTTGTCGCGTTGTCCGAGTCCGGGGCCCTGCAGGGGCGCACCTACGACGTGCTGATGACGGCGCTGCCAGTCGGCGAGTTGCAGCGGCGCCTCGACGAAGCGGCCGCACGTTGGCCGCAGGCGCCGAGCCTGCGCGACTTCCGCATGGCACCGGAGGACGTCGATGCCGAACTCCGCGCCTTGCGCCTCGCACACCGCCTGGTGACGCCCCATGCCGATGTGGCGCGCCATCTGCAGGCGCTGGGCCTCGAACAGGTCGAGTGCCTCGAATGGCAGGCGCCGCCGCACTCGCCAGGCGACTCGACCCTGCGTGCGCCCGCCGGATCGCCAGTCGTCGCGTTTCCCGCCAGCGCGCTCCCGCGCAAGGGTGCCCTCGAACTCGCCGAAGCCATGCGCCATCTTGGCTGGCGGCTGCTGGTGCTGGGCACGCCGTCGCCGGATGCCGGCCTGTGGCGCGGCATCGAGGTCGAGCATCTCGCCTACAGCGATCCGCGTTGGCTGGATCGCGCCGACGTCGTCGCGCTACCCGCCCATGTCGAACATGCGCCGCGTGCACTGCTGAGCGCGTTGGCTCGCGGACTGCCCGTCGTCGCGACCCGGGCGTGCGGACTGCACGCATCGCCCCGGCTGCTCGAGGTCGACGCGGGCGATGTCGCAGGACTGATCGCGGCGCTTCGGTTGGCCGTCGATCGCTGAGGGATCTCAGCCCGCCCAGGTGTGTCAGTGCGCGCCAAGCGCGAGGTCGACGTCGCGTCGCTGCTCCCACTCCGTCGCTCGTCGCAGCGCAGCGGGCCTATACTTTTCCGATGGACACCGTGATTGCAGGCATCCTGATCGTCGTCGTGACCGGCGTGCTCGTTGCCTTTGGGTGGTCGTCCATCCAGAAGCCCAGGCCGCGGTTGCGCGACTCGCGCCTGGGTGACCACGACGGTGATCCCGTGGCCGAGGTCTTGAGCGCACTGGACGGCTTGGACTCCTGAGCCCAGGACGACGCGAAGCGTCGAGCGCGAAGTGGCCATGCAATGGCTTCAGCGCGGCGTGACGCAACGCGCCGGCTCGGCCGGCCTGGCCAGCTTCAACGGCGCCGGCTTCACCGCGCCACTCTCGCTCAGTTGATCGAACGCGAGTTGCTCCAGCGCCGTGACCTGCGGCCGCGACAGCCCCAGTTCGTAGCCCGAACACTCGTTCTCGCCGAGCGAGCGCGGGTCGAGCCCGGTCACGCTCCCGAACACGACCAGCGCCTCCAGGTAGTAGCCGAACGTGCTGGCGTGATAGTGGTCGTAGGTCCAGAGATCGACCTTGCCGGCGTCGATGCCGTCGTAGGGATTGGTGTCCGCCACGCCGGCCCGCATGGCGCGGATCCACGTGTCACCCACCGGGATGACCGGCTTGAGTCCCGGCGTTGCGGCGGCCGCCTTGTCGTAGCCGGCGCGCAGATCGCGCGCCATCGCCTCGATGGGCTTGCCGTACCAGGCGCCCTTCGGGTCGTAGGTCTGGTCGGCGCGCGGCCAGGTGGCCATCACGCGGATATCCACTGCGGGGTTGCGTGCGCGCAGCAGCGCGGCCATGCGCTTGACCGTGTCGACCAGCACGGCCGGATCGCCGGGCTTGTCCTTGTCGAGCGTGCTGTAGCCATGCATCACGACGCTGTCCCACGGCCGCTGGCCGATGACGTCGCTCTTGTGATCGAGATGCCAGTCGATGCCGACGCCGCCCTGCGTCTCGAGGTAGACGTCGTAATCCAGGCCGGCCTCCAGCGTGAACGACTTGAACAGCGCCGGCATGCCGCCGATGCCCTGCCCGTTGAGGTCGGTGACGGTATTGGCGCGGTAGTAGTGGACTGGCGAGCCTTGGGCGTAGGTGAAGCTGTTGCCGATGAACAGGATGCTGGTGGCCGCCGCGCTGGTGGCAAAGGCGGTCAAGGCCGCCATGAGCGCAGCAATGCGCAGGCCGTTGGACGGGATGAGGATCAAGGCCGGCTCCGGTTGTTTCGCGAGACGCCGCTTGCTCGCCCCTTGCGTGAGAGACGGATGACGCCGCTGGCATGTTAGCCAGCACGCGTGAGCCCCGTGGCCGGCAGGGTCACCGGCAACGAGACGCGCCCATCAGGCTGCTGCCAGCAGCGCCGGCGCCGCCGCCAATGTGCGCGCCAGCTCGCCGATGCGCATCAACGCGTGCCGCTGCGTGTCGTCCCAGCGCCCGCCGACGCCCAGCCGGATGCAGTGGCGATAGCGATCGGTAGCGCTGAACAAGGTGCCCGGCGCGATCGCGATGCGTTCGGCGAGTGCCGCCGTGAACAGCGCCTGCGAATCGACGGCACGCGGCATCTCCACCCACAGCATGTAGCCGCCGGCCGGGTCGGTCACGCGTGTGCCCTTGGGAAAGCTGCCGGCGATCAGGCGCCGCGCCTCGTCGACGCGCACGCCGATCGTGTGGCGCATCTGGCGGAAGCCCGCCTCGTTGCCCGTGTGGCCCAGCAGCTCGGCCATCGCGAGCTCGACGAACGTGGTCTGCGAGCCGCTGGTGGCCATCTTCATGCGGCGCACCGGCTCGCCCCAGCGGCCGGCCTCGACCCAACCGACGCGCAGCCCCGGCGCGATCGTCTTGGAGAACGACCCACACAGCATCACGTGGCCGGTCGGGTCGAACGAGCGTACGGCGCGGCGCTTGTCCTCCTGCTCGGCGAGGTCGTTGTGCAGCACGTCCTCGATCATCGCGATGCCGCGCGAGCTGACCATGCGCGCGAGGCGCTTGCGCTCCGCAGTGGGCAGGCTGCCGCCCATCGGGTTGGACAGCGTCGGCGAGATCAGCAACGCCTTCACCGGCTGCGTGTGGAGCGCGAGCTCCAGCGCGTCGAGCGACAGGCCATCGCGCGGATGCGTGGGGATCTCCAGCGCACGCAGGTGCAGGCTTTGCAGGATCTCGAGGAAGCCGAAATAGGTCGGCGATTCCAGCGCGACGATGTCGCCCGGTTTCGTGACGGCGCGCAGGCACAGCGTGATCGACTCGAGACAGCTGTTGGTGGCCACGATGTCGCGCGGCTGCAACTGGCAACCCAGGCGCAGCGCGTAGCGCGCGATCGCGCGGCGCAGCGTCTCGTGGCCGGAACCCAGCGCGTACTCGCAAAGCACGGCGCGATGGCGTTGCGCCGCCCGCATCACGGTGCGACGGATGCGTTCGACCGAGAACAGCTCGTCGCTGGGGCTCGCCGCACCGAACGAGATGTAGCCCTCCTCGTGCGCGAAGCGCAGCATGTGGGCAGCGAGCGCGTCGATGTCGACCTCGCGCGAGTCGGCCGGCGGCTGCGTCGCCTCCGGCACCGGCGGCTTGGGCGGCCGCGCGGCCACGAAGAAACCGGAGCGCGGACGGGTCTCGACGAGGCGCATGTCCTCCAGCGCGCGATAGGCCTGCACGGCGGTGGACAGCGACACGCCATGCTGCGTGGCGAGGTCGCGCAGCGACGGCAGGCGCTCGCCGCGCGCCAGCACGCCGGCGCGGATCGACGCGGCGAGGGTCTGGGCGATCTGCAGGTAGAGCGTGTCGGGCGAATCCATGCCCCATTCTGTCTTCGGCACCGCAAGGAAGACCAGTACAGATGGCGGGAAATTCGACCGTGACAGTGCATCGGCTGGCGCTTCTGTACTGCTTCGATCGGGTGTTCGGTGTGGCTGTTTCGGGGCGGCACCTGCTCCTAGAGTCGAAGCCATGGACCACACGCTTCAACTCAGCTCGCCCCTGGCGCACCGCGGTGCCGACGCCTCCGACACCGCCTTCCGCCTGGCGTCGCACGCGACGCTCGCCCGCGAACTGCCGGCAGGCGCCTGCATCGCGGTGCAGTCGGGCCGCGTCTGGTTGACGCAGACCGGGGATGCCAACGACTACTTCGTCGACGCCGGCCAGCGCCACGTCGTGGCGCGCGCCGGCCGCGTGGTGATCGAGAGCTTCACGCCGCAGGCGACGCTGCGCGTGCTGCGCGACGCGCCGCCTGCGCGTCCCGGCTTTCCCTAGCTATTGAGGAGTCTCCATCGCGACGGTGTACTCCCCGCGCCGCGCGAGCCGGTTCAGGCGCGCCCGCTCGACCAGCGCCTTCTGCGCGGCGGCAACGTTGTCCTTGTTGCCGGCCCAGGCCTTCATCGCCGGATCCTGGATCGCCCGGGCGAACGAAAACGCCAGGGGCCAGGGCAGCTCGCGGCCATGGCGCACGTGCATCGCGTTGAGGCGCGCCGTCGCGTCGGCCGCGGACTGTCCCCCTGACAGGAACGCGATGCCGCCCACTGCGGCCGGCACGCTGCGGCGGAAGGTGTGCACGGTGGCGTCGGCCACGTCTTCGACGGCGTCCTGCGTCGCGCACTTCAGGCCCGGCACGATCATGTTGGGCTTGAGGATCATCCCTTCGAGCAGCACGCACTGGGTGCGCAGCGCATCGAACACGGCATGCAGCGCGCGCTCGGTGACCTCGGCGCAACGTGCCAGCGTGTGCGTGCCGTCCATCAACACCTCGGGCTCGACGATGGGCACGATGCCGGCCTCCTGGCACAACGCGGCGTAGCGCGCGAGCGCCTGCGCGTTGGCGTCGTGGCAGGCACGCGACGGCGTGCCCTTCGCGTCGTCGATGGTGATGACCGCGCGCCACTTCGCGAAGCGCGCGCCCATCTTCGAATAGTCGGCCAGGCGCTCGCGCAGGCCGTCGAGGCCTTCGGTGACCAGCTCGCCGTCATGCAGCGCCAGGGGCCGCGCGCCGGCGTCGACCTTGATCCCCGGGATGATGCCCACCTTCTCCAACGCCTGGGCGAACGGCACGTCGGCGAAGCTGCGCGTACGGATCGTCTCGTCGTACAGGATCGCGCCCCCGATCGACTCCGACAGCCCGGGCGCGGTGACGATCATGTCCCGCCAGGCGCGGCGCATCTCCGGCGTCTGCGGGATGCCCAGCGCCGCGAAGCGCTTGTCGGCGGTGGGGTTGCTCTCGTCCATCGCCAGCAGGCCCTTGCCGTCCGCCGTGAGCGCGGCGGCGGTAGCCTTCAAGGTCTCGTCGTTCATGCTCGGTTGCTCCTGGTTCGCGCCGGCGTCCGCTGCAGTGGAAAGATCCGGTTCGCGCAGCGCGGCGCCAGCTCGACGTTGCAGCAATTCGCGCACCCGTTCCGGCATCCTTGCATCGCCCTTGCAAGCTCGGCCATTGGGCATGGCGCTTGCCGCCTGCCCGGATCACCTCGCTCTCGCATCCAGCTCATCCGTGCGCGATGATCTCGCCACTCAACTTCGAAAGACTGCAGTGCAACTCGGAATGATCGGACTGGGACGGATGGGCGCGAACATGGCGCGCCGGGTGATGAGCCAGGGCCACCAGTGCGTGGTGCAGGACGCCAATGCCGACGCCGTGGCCAGGATGGTCGCAGGCGGCGCCCTGGGCGCCGCGACCCTGCAGGAAATGGCTGCGAAGATGACCCGGCCCCGCGCCGTCTGGATGATGGTGCCCGCGGCCGTGGTCGACCACGTGCTCGACGACCTGGTCGCGCACCTCGAGCCGGGCGACATCATCATCGACGGTGGCAACTCCTGGTACCGCGACGACATCGACCGCGCCAGGCGCCTCAAGGACGCCGGCTTGCACTACGTGGACTGCGGCACCAGCGGCGGCATCGCCGGGCAGGATCGCGGCTACTGCCTCATGGTGGGCGCCGAGCAGGAAGTTTTCGACCACCTCGCCCCGATCTTCAAGGCGCTGGCCCCCGGCGTCGACGTCGCCTCGCGCACGCCCGGGCGCACCGGCGAGCCGTCCAATGCCGAGCAGGGCTTCCTGCACTGCGGCCCGAACGGCGCCGGCCACTTCGTGAAGATGGTGCACAACGGGATCGAGTACGGAATGATGGCCGCGTTCGCCGAGGGCTTCAACATCCTCAAGCACGCCAACGTCGGCAAGCAGGATCACGCCAAGGACGCCGAGACGGCGCCGATGCGCGACCCGCAGTACTACCAGTTCGACATCGACGTGCCGCAGGTGGCCGAGGTCTGGCGCCGCGGCAGCGTCGTCGGCTCGTGGCTGCTCGACCTCACCGCCAAGGCGCTGGTCGCCGACCCGCAACTCGCCGCGTTCGGCGGCCGCGTGTCCGACTCCGGCGAGGGCCGCTGGACGATCCAGGCGGCCATCGACGAAGGCGTTCCCACGCAGGTGCTCAGCGCGGCGCTGTATGACCGCTTCTCGTCGCGCGGCGAGGGCAGCTTCGCCAACCAGATCCTGTCCGCGATGCGCGCCGAGTTCGGCGGGCATGCGGAGAAGAAAGCCTAGACACGCCATGACCGACGACACGACCACCCGCTCCGCTCCGCGCTCAGATGCACTGGTGCTGTTCGGCTTCACCGGCGACCTCGCCCACAAGAAGATCTTCCCCGCGCTGTACGCGATGGCGAAGCGCGGCGAGCTGGTGCCTCGTGTAGTCGGCGTCGCCGGCCGTCCGCTGACCGACGACGAGATGCACCAGCGCGTGCGCGACTCGATCGAGAAGAAAGGCGGCGGCATCACCGACGGCGCGGCTTTCGACAAGCTGCAGCAGGCGATCCGCTACGTCGGCGGCGACTACAACAAGGCCGAGACCTTCCAGGCATTGAAGAAGGCCCTGGAAGGTGCGCGACGGCCCGCCCACTACCTCGCGGTACCGCCCACGCTGTTCGAGACGGTGATCAAGAGCCTCGGCGAGGCCGGACTGGCGAACGACGCGCGCCTGATCGTCGAGAAGCCGTTCGGCCGCGACCTGGCCTCGGCCCGGGAGCTCGACGCGGTGGCGCGTGCCGTGTTCCCTGAAGAAGCGGTCTTCCGCATCGACCACTATCTCGGCAAGGAGGCGATCATGAACCTCCTGTATTTCCGCTTCGCGAACTCGTTCCTCGAACCGCTGTGGTGCCGCGATCACGTCGCCAGCGTGCAGATGACGATGTCCGAGGACTTCGGCGTCGGCGACCGCGGCGCGTTCTACGAGACGGCCGGCACGCTGCGCGACGTCGTCGAGAACCACTTGTTCCAGATCGTCGCGCTGCTCGCGATGGAGCCGCCGAAATCGCGTGCCTTCGCCGACCTGCAGGCCGCCAAGGCCGAGGTGTTCAAGGCGATGCGGCCCCTCGAGCCCGCGGACCTGGTGCGCGGCCAGTACGACGGCTACCGCCAGGAAAAGGACGTGGCGCCCGGCTCGGATGTCGAGACCTTCGTCGCACTGCGTCTGCACGTGGACGCGCCGCGCTGGCAGGACGTGCCGTTCTTCCTGCGCGCCGGCAAGAAGCTGCCCAACACCACCGTCGAGGTGCAGGTTCAGTTCAAGCCGCCCCGGCAGGCGCTGTTCGAGGACGCCGGCGACCGTCCGAACTACCTGCGCTTGCGCCTGCAGCCGACGTCGTCCATCGCGCTCGCGGCGCGCGTGAAGAACCTCGGCAAGGAATTCGTCGGTCAACAGCGCGAGCTGTATGCCTGCGAGGACCTCAGCGGAGAGGAGACGCCGTACGACCGCCTGCTGGGTGACGCGATGGCCGGGGACGGCTCGCTGTTCACCAGCATGGAATCCGTCGAGGCTGCGTGGACGGCCGTCGACGGCATCCTCGTGAACCACCAGGACGTCGTCGCATACAAGCCCGGCACCTGGGGTCCGGCGGAGGCCGACGCGCTGATCGCCGATGCCGGCGGCTGGCAGCAACCGGTGCCCGAGAAGGGCTGCGCCGACGACAGGAAAAAGGCCACGCGATGAGCAAGACCCTGACCAAGCGTTCCAGCTGGAAGGCGCTCGCGAGCCACCACAGGAAGATCGCGAAGACGCACCTGCGCGAGCTGTTCGCCGAGGACCCGACGCGCGGTACGCGCCTGACGCTGGAGGCCGCCGGCCTGTACCTCGACTACTCGAAGAACCGCGTCACCGACAAGACGATGAAGCTGCTCGTCGAACTTGCCGAGGAATGCGGGCTGCAGGACAGGATCGACGCAATGTTCCGCGGCGATCGCATCAACACGACCGAGAACCGCGCCGTGCTGCACGTCGCGCTGCGCGCACCGCGCTGGCAGCAGATCACGCTGGACGGCGTCGACGTGGTGTCGGGCGTGCACGCGGTGCTGGATCGCATGGCCGCGTTCGCCGAGCAGGTGCGCGACGGCACATGGCGCGGCCACACCGGCAAGCGGATCCGCCACGTGATCAACATCGGCATCGGCGGCTCCGACCTCGGTCCAGTGATGGCCTACGAGGCGCTGCGCCACTACAGCCAGCACGATCTCGACTTCCGCTTCGTCTCCAACGTCGACTCCACCGATCTCACCGAGGCCACGCGGGGGCTCGATCCGGCGCAGACGCTGTTCATCGTGGCGTCGAAGACGTTCACGACGCTGGAGACCATGACCAACGCGAAGGCCGCGCGGGACTCGCTGGTGGCGCAACTGGGCAGCGCGGACGCGGTGGCGCGCCACTTCGTCGCGGTATCCACCAACGCCGACGGCGTGAAGGCGTTCGGCATCGCGCCGGCCAACATGTTCGGGTTCGAGGACTGGGTCGGCGGCCGCTATTCGATGGACTCGGCCATCGGCCTGTCGACGATGATCGCCATCGGCCCCGCCAACTTCCACGCGATGCTGGCCGGCTTCCACGAGATGGACGATCACTTCCGCAACGCGCCGCTCGCGCAGAACCTGCCGGTGCTGCTGGGCCTGCTCTCGATCTGGAACAACGACTTCTTCGGCTTCTCGACGCTGGCCGTGCTGCCCTACGAGCAGTACCTGAAGCGCTTCCCGGCCTACCTGCAGCAGCTCACGATGGAGAGCAACGGCAAGCACGTGACGCTGGATGGCGACCCGGTGCCCTGCGACACCTCGCCCGTCGTCTGGGGCGAGCCCGGCACCAACGGCCAGCACTCGTTCTACCAGCTGATCCACCAGGGCACCCGCATCGTGCCGTGCGACTTCATCGGCTTCTGCAAGGCCTTGGCGCCCATTGGCAGTCAACACGACATCCTCATGGCCAACCTGATTGCGCAGGCCGAGGCGCTGGCGTTCGGGAAGACCACCAAGCAGGTGGAAGACGAGGGTGTCGCGCCGGAGCTGGTGCCGCATCGCGTGTTCCAGGGCAATCGCCCCAGCAACACGATCCTGGCCGACTCCCTGACCCCCGAGTCGCTGGGCAGGCTGATCGCGCTGTACGAGCACAGCGTGTTCACCCAAGGCGCGATCTGGAACATCGATTCGTTCGATCAATGGGGCGTCGAACTAGGGAAGGCGCTGGCCTCCAAGGTGATTCCCGAGCTGCAAAGCCCGCATGATCCCGAACTCGCCCACGACAGCTCCACCAACGCACTGATCCGCCGCTACCGCCAGCGCCGCAGCACCTGAACCCCATGACCCAGATCATCTCCCCTCTCGCCGGCAAGCCCGCCCCGCGCTCGTCGCTGGTCGACATCCCCAAGCTCGTCAGCGCGTACTACTCCAACATCCCCGACCCGGCGGAGCCGGCGCAGCGCGTCGCGTTCGGCACGTCGGGCCATCGCGGCAACGCGTTCGACAGCTCGTTCAACGAGCGCCACGTTCTGGCGATCACGCAGGCGATCTGCGACTACCGCGCGGCGCAGGGCATCGACGGGCCGCTGTTCATCGGCATCGACACGCACGCGCTGTCCGAGCCCGCGCTGCGCAGCGCGCTGGAGGTGCTGGCCGCCAACGGCGTGGACACCATGCTCGCCATGAACGACGAGTACACGCCCACGCCGGCGGTGTCGCACGCGATCATCACGCACAACCGCGAACGCACGTCGAAGCTGGCCGACGGCATCGTCGTGACGCCTTCGCACAACCCGCCCGACAACGGCGGCTTCAAGTACAACCCGACCAACGGCGGCCCCGCCGCCGACGACATCACCAAGGTCGTGCAGAACGCGGCCAACGCCTACCTCGAGAAGGATCTCGCGGGCGTGAGGCGCACGACCTGGGCGAAGGCACTGGCCGCGCCGACCACGCATCGCCACGACTACCTCGGCTGGTATGTGGCCGATCTCGGCAACGCGATCGACATGGCCGCGATCCGCGACTCGAAGATCCACCTGGGCGTCGATCCGCTGGGCGGCGCCGGCGTGCACTACTGGAGCCGCATCGCCGACCAGTACCGGCTCGACCTCACCGTGGTCTCCGACGTCGTCGATCCCACCTTCGGCTTCATGACGATGGACTGGGACGGCAAGATCCGCATGGATCCGTCGTCGCCGTACGCGATGGCGCGCCTGGTCGAATTGAAGAGCCAGTTCGACGTCGCGTTCGCCTGCGACACCGACCACGACCGCCATGGCATCGTCACGCGCAGCGCCGGCCTGCTGCAGCCCAACGCCTACCTGGCCGTGGCCATCGACTACCTGTTCCGCAACCGCCCGCAATGGGGCGACAACGCCGCGATCGGCAAGACGGTGGTGTCGTCGCGCATGATCGATCTCGTCGCGCAGCGCCTGCAGCGCAAGATGGTCGAGGTACCCGTCGGCTTCAAGTGGTTCGCCGCCGGCCTGGCCGACGGCAGCCTCGGTTTCGGTGGCGAGGAGAGCGCGGGCGCCGCGTTCCTGCGCCGCGACGGCACCGCCTGGACGACCGACAAGGACGGCATGACGCTTGCGTTGCTCGCCGCCGAGATCACCGCGAAGACGGGGAGCGATCCCGGTGCGCTGTACGAGAAGATGACGCAGGAGCTGGGCAAGCCGGTCTCCGATCGCGTCGAGGCGCCCGCCGACGCGCAGCAGAAGAAGCGCCTGTCCGCGCTGTCGCCGGACGCGATCACCACCAGGGAGATCGCCGGCGAGCCCATCACCGAGGTCACTGCCACGGCCCCGGGCAACGGCGCGGCGATCGGCGGCATCCGGGTCAGCTCGAAGAGCGGCTGGTTCGCGGCGCGGCCGTCGGGCACCGAGGAGATCTACAAGATCTACGCCGAAAGCTTCGAGGGCGAGGCGCACCTGAAGCGCCTGCTCGGCGAGGCGCAGGCGCTGGTGGACAAGGCGATCGCCGCCTGAATACTGCACGCGGGGCCGGATTTCATTGCGGCCACGGCCGCGCTGCGCGTGCAGAATGACGGCACCGCCCGCTTCCGGGCTCCGTCCGCCGCGCCATGAAAACCCTTCTCGTCCTCGCCCTCTTCGCCGCCGCGGTCGTGTGGGGCGGTGCGGCCCAGGCCGTCGACGTGTACAAGTGGAAAGACAGCAAGGGCCTCGTCCACTACGGCGAACGCCGCCCTCCCGCGAGCGCCTCGGCCGTCGTGCTGAGGGTGCCGGACGACGAGCCGAGCGAGGAGGACGAGGAGGCCTCCAACGAGCGCCTCGAACAGGCGCGCGAGAAGCTCCTCGAGCGCTCCGATACCGAGGACGAGGCCGAGGCCGACCTGCAGCGACGGGAACAGCGCCACGCAAAGACCCTCGGCCTGGGCTGCGCCCAGGCCTGGCAGCGCTACGACGCGGCTGCCGCGTGCTTCGCCGCGCATCGCGTGGCCAGCGGCAAGGGCGTCACCGACTACGGCGTGGCGGTCTGCAAGCAGGTCACGCAGCCCACCTGCGCGCGCTGAGGCCGGTGACAACGATTGCCTGGTGATCCCTTGGAGTACGCCCGCATGAATGCAGACATCGCCGTTCGCCCGATCCAACCCGCCGACCGCGCGGCCTGGGAGCCGCTCTGGGCCGGCTACAACGCGTTCTACGACCGCGTCGGCCCGACGGCACTGGCGCCCGCGATCACGCAGACCTTGTGGGAGCGTTTCTTCGATCCCGCCGAGCCGGTGTTCGGACTGGTCGCGGAGCACGCCGGCGAGGTCGTCGGCCTCGTGCACTACCTGTTCCATCGCAGCACCTCGCGCATCGAACCGGTGTGCTACCTGCAGGATCTGTTCACGTCACCCGTGCTGCGCGGGCGCGGCGTGGGGCGCGCGCTGATCGAGGGCGTCTACGCGCGGGCGGGCGACGGGGGCGCGAAACGCGTCTACTGGCAGACGCGCGAGACGAACACGGCGGGACGGCTGCTGTACGACAAGGTCGCCAGCCACCTCGGCTTCATCGTGTATTCGCACGACGCCTGACGCCGGGCCACTCCTGCACCGGGCCCAGCCCGATGCGCGCCAGCGGCACCGGTTCGGCCGCCACCGGCAATACCACGGACAAGGGTTGGCGCACCGACAACGGCACGTGATGGGATTCCTCGCCGTCGTCGGCGACGCCGTTGCGCACGCGCGGCGGGTACTGGCAGTCGAGACCCGAGAGATCGTCCGGCGCTTCCTCTTCGCGCACGATCCAGTGGATCGCCGTGGCACTGCGCGACCGATCGGCGGCGAGCGTCTTGACGACGTGGCTCAGCGAGACCGGACGCGACGCGTCGGTGTCGGCCAGGTCCATCGCCAGGTTGCCCGTCTGGCGGCGGAACGCGCCGGACGGCGGCTGCTCGGCCGGGTGCGCCCACACGAAGTGGCTCGGGATCATGTCTCCGGGCAGCGCCACGCGATCGGGGAACATGCCGACGTCGAGCATCAGCTTGTCCAGGATCGTCCGCGTCTTGTAGAACTGCGGCACGCGCATGCACTGGAAGTAGAAATGAATCTCGACGCCGGGCGGAACGGGCCACAGCGCGGCATCGAACTTCATGCCGCATCCGGAAACTACATAGGTCTTGGTCATGATCTCAGTCGTGCGCTTCGGGGTGGTCCGAAGCCATTGCCGGGCGTCCTGCCCGATGCACTATTTTAGGTCGCCGGTCGCAGCCAAGTTGTCTCCAGAACGACGAAAGGGACACACATTGCAGGCTGTTGCGTTGCTCCAGCGATGAACCGCGGTGACGACAACGCTGTCAGTGCTCAAGCCGGTTCCAGCGGGCGCTCCAGCCCGGCCCGGAACAAGGCCGCCACCATGTCGGACTGGGTCACCATCCCGACCAGTTCGCCGCCACTTCCCACCACCGGCAGGTGATGCCGCCCGCCGTTGGAGAACGCCAGCACTAGGTCGACCAGTTCCTGGTCGGGCGTGGCCGTCAGCGCGTCACACGTCATGACGTCCGCCACGCGCCAGGCGTCGATGCCGGATGCCGTCGAGGCGACCTCGTGGCCGACGAAGAAGTCGTGCAAGGTCACGATGCCCTGCAACGCGTTGCGCGAGTCGACGACAGGGAGCGCTTTCACCGCATGGCGGATCATCAGCTGCCAGGCCTCGCGCGCCGGCGTGGACGCCAGCACGCGCACCACGTCGCGCGACATCACGTCCGCACAGCGGATGCTGCCGAAGCGCCGCTTCCACGCCAGGTGCTCCGCATCGATGAAGAGCTCCTCCAGGTCGTCCGGGCTGACGTCCAGAAGCTCGCCGCGGGCGCGCAGCGCGGCCTCCAGATCCCGCACCTGGAGACCGAGGCGCGCCGTGGGCGGTTCGTCGCGCGTGAGGTGGGTGCCCGCGTGCGGCAGCGCCTTGTGGGGATAGCGCCGGCGCGCGGACACGTTGAACACCAGCGCGGCCATCAGCAGCAGCAGCGAGTCGATGAGCACGGGCCACAGCACGAAGGTGTAGCCGAGCCCCTTGATCGCGGGGCCACCCAGCACCGCCGTCAGCGCCACCGCGCCGCTGGGCGGATGCAGGCACCGGAGCGCGAACATCGCGCCGATCGCCAGCGCCACCGCCAGGCTGGCCGCCACAGCGACAGCGTCGATGTGGGCCGCGCACGTCACGCCGATCAGGGCGGCGCACAGGTTGCCGCCGATGACGGGCCACGGCTGCGCCAGCGGACTGGACGGCACCGCGAACAGCAGCACGGCCGACGCGCCCATCGGAGCGATGAACCAGGGATTGAAGCCCACCAGCATCCGCTGGCTGAGCCACGCGGCGCCGAACACGCCCAGCAGCGCGCCCAGGCAACTGAGGGCGATCTCGCGCCGGGACACGTTGACCGGCGCGGGCAGGAATGCGCCCAGCCATTTCACGACACCTTGTCCCGCCTCGTGTGCCACGTCCACACCTAGCCGTTGATGCTGGGAACGGTGAAGACGCTGCCGAGCGATTGCAGCTCGGTGCGGTGCAGGCTCGCGAGGTGGCCCAGCACGCGCTCGCCCTCGGGCAGCAGGTGGATCTGCACCTGGCGGCGATCGGTCGGGCTCGGCCGCCGCTCGACGAAGTGGTGCTCCTCGCAGCGCGTCACCAGCGCGACGACGCCGTGCGGCTTGGCCTGCAGGCGTTCCGCCAGCTCGCCGACGGTCGCCCAGGTGCGGCCCGGAAATCCCTTCACGTGCAGCAGCAACAGGTACTGCAGCGGCGTGATGTCGAACGCCTGGACCGCGTCCTCGGAGAACCGCTCGAAGCGCCGAAGCTGGAACCGGAACTCCGACAGGGCCTCGAACTCCGCCTTCGTCAGTGGCTTGTGCGCGGGCTTCGTCATCGGCGGGTCGGGGAAATCACGGTCTCGTATTATGTCATGACATGACATATAGGCGTGACGCCCGCCCGACCCCGCCGAGGTCAGGCCCTTCGCGCGGTTCAGCGGCCGATCACACGCGCGGCGTCGATGTCGAGGTCGTCGGATCGCGCGGCGATGCGCGCCGCCTCGGTGACCCGGCCGATGATCAGGATCGCCGGACTGCCGATCCCGTGCGACGCGACCAGGTCGACGAGCCCGCCCAGCGTTGCGCGCAACGCCCGCTCGCGGCCGGAGGTGGCGTGCTGCACGACCGCCGCGGCCAGGTCGGCTGGCAGGTGGACGCGCAGCGCATCGACGATCGCCTGGATCCGCGTGATGCCCATGTAGATGACCAACGTGACGCCGCTTGCCGCGACGCGGCCGATCGCGTCCCAGTCCTGGCCGTCGCAGTCGAGCCGCGTATGGCCGGTGACCAGCAGCACGCCTTGCGCATCGACGCCGCGATCGGTCCAGCCGATGCCCAGCGACGCGGCGGCGCCCAGTGCCGACGTGATCCCGTTGACCACGACCACGGCCAGCCCCGCCGCGCGCAGCGCCGCGACCTCCTCGCCGGCGCGCCCGAACACGAGCGGATCGCCGCCCTTCAGGCGCACGACGCGTTCGCCCGCGAGCGCCTCGCGCACCATCAGCTTCTCGATGAAGTCCTGCGGCGTCGATGCGCATCCGCCCCGCTTGCCGACATGGACGATCCGGGGCAGCGGCGCCACGCCGTCGAGCGCCGACTCGAGCACGCCTTCGCCGACCAGGTCGTCGACCAGGATGACGGTCGCGGCCCGGATCACGCGCAGGGCCTTGAGCGTGAGCAATTCGGGGTCGCCGGGGCCGGCGCCGACGAGGTGGACGGGGTGCGGCGGAAAGGTCATGTCATCGCTCCAGAACTGGATTGCACTGTTCCTGCGCGAGCCGGCGCAGATGCGGCAGGCAGGAGCCGCAGTTGGTGCCGCAGCGCAGCTGTTGCTGCGTCTGCGCGACGCGCTGCGCCAGGTCGCCGGTCGCCGCGGCCAGGGCCGTCGTCGCCTGCGCGACGCTGACGTTGAAGCACGTGCACAGCTGCGGGCTCGCGGGTGCGGAATTCGCACCGCTGCCCTGGCCCTCGCGCGCCCCCGGGGCGAGCATGCGGCGCGCGGGCATGGGCAGCGTCGCGTCGCCTTGCAGGGTCTCGCGCCACCACTGCGAGAGCGCGGCGTCGGCGGCGTCGGCGCCGGAGATCCAGAAGCCGTCCAGCCACTCCGCGCCCGCGCCGTCGCGCGCGACACGCAGCGCGCGCTGCACGCCCGTGCGCGGGTCGCGGTAGTCGAGCACCGCGTCGGCCTGCATTCCGAGCTCGGAGCGCAGCGCGTCGAGCAGCGCGGCGTCCGGCGTGTCGACCGCGCCGGCGTCCAGCCACAGCCCCACGCGGCCCTGCTCGTCCGGCTCGCGCCCGAAGGGCAGGCAGGCGGCGTAGCCGAAACCGGCGAGCCACGGCCGGATGCGCTCGCGTCGCGCCAACGCCTCGGCCTGCGGCAGCCAGGCCATGGCGCGCAGGCGCCACGGCAGGCCCGCGCGCGCAATGCGCACCGCGCAGTGCTTGAGCTCGGGCTGCTTGGACTGCGGGCAGAACGCCGGCGTCGTCAGCCCGTTGATGCCGGCGAATGGATCGACGCCCGCGCCGCTGCCGGTGAGCACTTCCTGGCCCCAGTGCATCGCGATGAACGCCTGGGCCGACGCCTGCGCGGCGCTGCGCCGCGCGGGCAACACCAGCTCGCCGCGCCGCGACGCGACGCGCACCAGGTCGCCGTCGCCCAGGTTCAGGCGCGCCATGTCCTGCGCGCACAGGTCGATCGAGGGCTCGGCCACGTGGCCGAACAGGCGGCCCAGCGTGCCGGTGCGGCTCATGCCGTGCCATTGGTCGCGCAGGCGGCCGGTGGTGAGCGAGAACGGGAAGCGCGCGTCGCGCGGCTCGGCCGGCGGCTTGGCGTCGGCGTCGAAGAACCGCGCACGCCCGTCCGGCGTCGCGAAGCGCCCATCGGTGTAGAGGCGCGCGCGGCCGCCCGTCGCGCCTTCAGGCCAGGGCCATTGCTGCGGGCCATCGCGCTCGATCGCGGCGTAGCTGAGGCCGGTGATGTCGAGATCGCGGCCGCGCGTCGTCTCGCGATGCTCGTTCCAGACGGACTCGACGTCGCCATAGGGGAACAGCGTCGGCCGTCCCGGCCGCAGGCGCGCCTCGACGCGGCGCGCGACGTCCACGACGATGTGCCAGTCGTCGCGCGCCGCACCGGCGGCGGGCACGGCCGAGCGCACGCGGCTGATGCGTCGCTCGCTGTTGGTGACGGTGCCGCTCTTCTCGCCCCAGGTCGACGCGGGCAGCAGCAGGTCGGCGAAGGGGGCGGTCGCCGTCGTGGCGAAGGCCTCCTGCAGCACGACGAACTCGGCGCGCTCCAGTGCGCGCCGCACCGTGGCCTGGTCGGGCAGCGACTGCGCGGGGTTGGTACAGGCGATCCAGAGCAGCTTGATCTCGCCGTCCGCCGCGGCCTCGAACATCTCGACGGCCGTCTTGCCGGGCCGGCTGGGCACGTCGTCCACGCCCCACAGCGCCGCGACTTCCGCGCGATGGGCCGGATTGGCCATGTCGCGGTGCGCGGACAGCAGGTTGGCGAGGCCGCCCACCTCGCGTCCGCCCATCGCGTTGGGCTGGCCGGTGAGCGAGAACGGCCCGGCGCCCGGGCGGCCGATCTGGCCGGTCGCCAGGTGCAGGTTGATCAGCGACGCGTTGTTGGCGGTGCCCTGCGCGCTCTGGTTGAGGCCCTGGCAATAGAGCGACAGCACGGCCGCCGATTCGCCCCACCAGCGGGCCGCGGTGACGATGTCGTCCTCGCGCAGGCCCGTCACGCGCGCGGTCTCGCGCGCCGTGCACTCGCGCACGCGGTCGCGCAAGGCCTCGAAGCCCGTCGTGTGCGCGCGGATGAAGGCGTGGTCCGCGAAGCCTTCCCACAGCATCAGGTGCAGCAGGCCGTTGGCGAGCGCCACGTCGCTGCCGGGCAGGATCTGCAGGTGCAGGTCGGCCATCGCGGCCGTCTCCGTCTTGCGCGGGTCGACGACGATCCACTTCTGCGCCGGCCGCGCGGCCTTCGCGTCCTCCAGGCGGCGGCACAGGATCGGATGCGCCCAGGCCAGGTTGCTGCCGGTGATGAAGACCAGGTCGGCCTCGGCCAGGTCCTCGTAGCAGGCCGGCGGCGCATCGGCGCCGAGCGTGGCCTTGTAGCCCGAGACCGCGCTGGACATGCACAGGCGCGAGTTGGTGTCGATGTTGTTGGTGCCCAGCAGCCCCTTGGCGAGCTTGTTGAACACGTAGTAGTCCTCGGTCAGCAACTGGCCCGAGATGTAGAGCCCCACCGCGTCGGGGCCGTGTTCCGCGACGGTGTCGGCGACACGGCCGGCCAGCAGCTCCAGGGCCGCGTCCCACTCGATCGCCGTGGGGGCCGCGCCGCGCCGCTCGCGCCGCATCGGTTGCAGCAGCCGCGCCTGGGCGCTCACGTGCGGGGCGGCCGTCAGGTGCAGGGTGCTGCCCTTGCTGCACAGGCGACCGAAGTTGGCCGGATGCTCGGGATCGCCGCGCACGTCCACGATGGTCGTGCCCTCCGTGCGGATCAGCACGCCGCAGCCGACCCCGCAGTACGGGCAGGTCGAACGCGTCTCGCGCGACCCGCCGGCCTCCAGCGATTCGGCGGTGACGATCTTCGGCAGGGCCATGGCGTCGGGCGGCTCGGCGTCAGGCGGCCGCGATCGCGATCACCTTGCGTGCCACCGCCAGCGCGGCGACGTCGTCGGGCGCGTCGTCCAACGCCAGCGTCGCCAGCTCGCTCGCCAGCAGGCTCACAACGCCCGCCTCGACGCGCACCGCGAAGCGGGTCGCACAGCCGATGTCGGGTGCGCGCGCCTCGCCGTCCACCAGCGAGATCGCCCAGTTGTGCAACGGGCAGGCGACGTGCTCGCCGAACACGATGCCCTGGCTCAGCGGGCCGCCCTTGTGCGGGCAGCGATCGAGCAGCGCGAAGACGCGGTCGCCGTCGGTGCGGAACACCGCGACGTCGGCACCCGCGGGGCGTCGCACGCAGCGCGCACCGAGCACCGGAATGTCGTCGACGCGGCAGATTTCGATCCAGTCATTCGAGTTCATGGTTGTATCTCCCCTCAAGCCGGAATCAGCGGGATGAACTGCCGCGTGTCCACTGCTGCCTTCTCATGTTCGAACCACGGATCGGGCTCGCCATCGAGCGCGAACTGCAGGCGTTCCCACAGCGCCTTGCGGTTGGCCAGGTCGTCCAGCACGCGCTTCTTGATGCCGTCCAGGCCCACGCGCGCGATCCAGTGCACGGTGCGCTCGAGGTACCAGCCCTCCTCGCGATACAGCTGAAGGAACGCGCCGCTGACCTCCATCACTTCCTCGGACGTGCGCACCTTGCAGAAGAACTGGCCGGCCTCGGTCTTGATGCCGCCGTTGCCACCCACGTAGAGCTCCCAGCCGGAGTCCACGCCGATGATCCCGACGTCCTTGATGCCCGACTCGGCGCAGTTGCGCGGGCAGCCCGAGACTGCGAGCTTGACCTTGTGCGGCGCGTACATGCGCCACAGCCCGCGCTCGAGATCCTTGCCCATCTGCGTGGAGTCCTGCGTGCCGAAGCGGCACCATTCGCTGCCCACGCAGGTCTTGACGGTGCGCAAGGCCTTCGCGTACGCATGGCCCGAGGGCATGCCGATGTCCTTCCACACGTTGACCAGGTCTTCCTTCTTCACGCCCAGCAGGTCGATGCGCTGGCCGCCGGTGACCTTGACCGTCGGGATCTTGTACTTGTCCACCACGTCGGCGATGCGCCGCAGCTCCGACGCGGTCGTCTCGCCGCCCCACATGCGCGGGATCACGGAGTAGGTGCCGTCCTTCTGGATGTTGGCGTGCGAGCGCTCGTTGATGTAGCGGCTCTGCGGATCGTCCTTGGCCTCCTTGGGCCAGGTGCTGATCAGGTAGTAGTTCAGCGCCGGCCGGCACGACGAGCAGCCGTTGGGCGTGCGCCATGAAAGCGAGCGCTGGATGTCGGCGATCGTCAACAGGTGCAGCTGGCGAATGGCGTCGCGCACGTCCTGGTGCGAGTGATCGGTGCAGGCGCACATCGCCTTCTTCTTGGGCGTGGCGGAATAGTCGCCGCCGGCCGTGGCCATGATGATCTGCTCGACCAGCCCGGTGCATGATCCGCACGACGCGCTCGCCTTGGTGTGCTTGCGCACGTCGTCGAGCGTGAACAGGCCCTTGTCCTTGATCGCCTTGCAGATCGTGCCCTTGGTCACGCCGTTGCAGCCGCAGACCTCGTCCGCGTCGGCCATCGCCGCCGCCCGGCTCTGGCCCTGGTGGCCGGCATCGCCCAGGCTCGATTCGCCGAACATCAGGCGATCGCGGATGTCCGTCACCGACCGGCCTTCGCGCAGCAGCTTGAAGTACCAGCTGCCGTCCACGGTGTCGCCGTACAGGCACGCGCCGACCAGCTTGTCGTCCCTGATCACGAGCTTCTTGTAGACGCCGCCCTGCGGGTCGGACAGCACGATCTCGTCGCAACCCTCGCCGCCCATGAAGTCGCCGGCCGAGAACAGGTCGATGCCGGTGACCTTCAGCTTGGTCGATACCTGGCTGCCGAGATAGCGGCCGATGCCGAACTCGGCCAGGTGCGTGGCGCAGACCTTGGCCTGCTCGAACAGCGGCGCCACCAGCCCGTAGGCGATGCCGCGATGGGCCGCGCATTCGCCGACCGCGTAGATGCGCGCGTCGGTGATCGTCTGCAACGTGTCGGTGACGGCGATGCCGCGCAGGCAGTGCAGGCCGGCCGATTCCGCGAGCGCGGTGTTCGGGCGAATGCCCGCGGCCATCACGACCAGGTCGGCGGGCACCTCGGTGCCGTCCTTGAAGCGCACCGCCTTCACGCGGCCGCCGGCGCCGTCCGCGGCGTCGCCGACCAGGGCCTCGGTCTGCGCGCCGATCAGGAAGTCCAGGCCGCGATCGACCAGCGACTTGCGCAGCAGGCCGCCGGCGACGTCGTCGAGCTGGCGTTCCATGAGCCACGGCGCGATGTGCACCACCGTCACCTTCATGCCGCGCAGCATCAGGCCGTTGGCGGCCTCCAGCCCCAGCAGGCCGCCGCCGATCACGACCGCGTGCCGGTACTTCGTGGCGGCATCGATCATGGCCTCGGTGTCGGCGATGTCGCGATAGCCGATCACGCCTTCGAGCGACTTGCCGGGCACCGGCAGGATGAACGGCGTCGAGCCGGTGGCGATCAACAGCCGGTCGTAGGGCGCCTGCGTGCCGTCGGCCGCATGCACGACGCGCTTGACGCGATCGATGCGCGTCACCGCCTTGCCCAGGTGCAGGGTGATGCCCTTTTCCGCGTACCAGGCGAGCGGGTTCAGCACGATCTCGGGAAGCGTCTGCTCGCCGGCGAGCACCGGCGACAACAGGATGCGGTTGTAGTTGGGATGCGGCTCGGCACCGAACACCGTGATGTCGTACAGGTCGGGCGCGATCTTCAGCAGCTCTTCCAGCGTGCGCACGCCGGCCATGCCGTTGCCGATCATCACGAGTTTCATCTTCTTCATCACGGGGTCCCTTTCGCGCATCGCGAAGCATGGAAAGCAAGAGCGAAGCCAACCGCGCGGGTACGAGACCCGACAATGAGGTCATGAGCTTCGAAGTCGACATCGGATTCGCCAGCGAGCGCGGCCTGCGCAGCGCCAACGAGGATTTCGCGCGCGCCGCGCTGGCACCCGCCGGATCGGAGGCGCGCGGCATGATCGCGGCGATTGCGGACGGCGTGTCCGACGGCGGCCGCGGCCGCGAAGCGGCGCAGACCACCGTGCTGGGCCTGCTGGCCGACTTCTTTGCCGCGCCCGACACCTGGGAGGCCACCGTCGTGCTCGATCGCCTCGTCGGCGCACAGAACGCCTGGCTGGCCGATCACAACCGGCGCCGCCAGGGCCCGGGCCAGGAAGGCGGCGCCGCGCTCACCACGCTGACCGCGCTGGTGCTGCAGGGCCAGACCTGGACATTGGCCCATGTGGGCGACACGCGCGCCTGGCGCCTGCGCACCGAACGCGGGAGCGACGGGCTCGACGCCGCGCCGCAGCTGCAACTGCTGACCACCGACCACACGCTCGACCACACCGACCTGCGCAGCCGCCTGACGCGCGCCGTGGGCCTGGACTCGCAGATCCGCGTCGACTACATGCAGGGCGAGAGCCGTGTCGGCGATTGCTTCGTGCTGACCAGCGACGGCGTGCACGGCGTGCTCAAGCCGGCGCGCATCGCCGCCTGCCTGGAGGCCGCGGACGCGCAGAGCGCCAGCGAGGCGCTGGTGCTGGGCGCGCTGCGGGCGGGCTCCACCGACAACGCTACCGCGCTGGTGCTGCGCGTGCGCGGCATCGACGCGCGCCGCCTCGACGACGAGCTGGCCGACGGGCGGCGACTCGAACCGCCCGCCGCGCTCAAGAGCGGCGACGTGATCGACGACTACCAGGTCACCGCGCGCATCGCCGACTCCGGCGTGAACCTGCTGTACCAGGCGCGCGACGTGCAGACGCAGCGCCTGGTGGCACTGAAGACGCTCCACCCGGCCCGCGCGAACGACGCCGAGGAGCGTGCGATGCTGGCCCACGAGGCCTGGCTGGGCATGCGCATGGCGGGCAGCGGCTTCGTGCACGTGCATCCGCGCCGGTCCGACGCCAGCGCGCTGTACAGCGTGTTCGACTGGCACGCCGGCCGCACGCTGGAACAGATGCTGCGCGCCGGGGATCGCCCGGCCGTGATCGACGTGGTCAGCGCGGCGCGCGCGCTGGCCGACGCGCTGGGGCGCCTGCACCGGCTCGGCGTCGTTCACCGCGACATCAAGCCCGCCAACCTGCACCTGGGCGACGACGGGCAATGGCGCGTGCTGGACCTGGGCGTCGCGCTGTCCGGCCGCGAAGGCGCGGCGCAGCGCGAGCTGCATGCCGGCACGCCCAGCTACATGAACCCCGAGCAATGGAGCGGTGGCGTGGCCGACGCCGGCAGCGACCTGTTCGCGCTGGGCGTGACGCTGTACCAATGGGTGCTGGGCCGGCTGCCGTACGGCGAGATCGAGCCGTACCAGCTCGGCCGCTACCGCCACGACCCGACCAGTCCGTCGCGGCTGCGCCCCGACGTGCCGATCTGGCTCGACCACCTGCTGCTCAAGGCCGTGGCGCTCGATCCGCGCCTGCGCTTCGAGACCGCCGAGGAGTTGTTGCTGGCCATCGAACGTGGTGCCTCGCGCCTGGTCGACGCGCTGCCGCCCACGCCCTTGCTGCGGCGCGACCCGACCGCGCTGGTCAAGGCGGCGCTGGCCGTCTCGCTGGTGCTCAACGGCCTGCTGGTGGTCTGGCTGCTGTTCCTGCCGCACTGAGAAGCCTTCGGCTTGCGCGTGCAGGGGCCCAGCCGGAGCACGCCGGGAGCTCATGAGCGGATCGCCCCTGCCGTGGCACGCGCAGCGCCGGCCTGGGTGCGTTGCGTCACGACTTGCGCCGCGCCGGTACGGGCGCGACCGCCCTTTTCGGCCCACGTGCGCGTCCAGCGGATCTGCATGACGCGCATCACGCCCAGCATCACGAACGCCAGCACGGAAAAGAGCACGAAGCCCCACACGTAGCTGCCCAGGTACTGCCGCGACAGCCCCATTGCGTTGGGCACCAGCCCGCCGCCGAGCGCGCCGATCTCGCCGATCATCGAGCCGGCGACGGCCGTGGCCGCGGGCCAGCGCAGCGGCACGAGCTGGAACAGCGCGCCGTTGCCGGCGCCCAGCGCCGCGAAGCACACGATCAGCAGCAGCGTCGTCAAGGCCAGCGAGCCCGAGGCCAGCCCCGCCGCGGTCAAGGTGCAGCCGACGATCACGAGCACCCAGGTCAGCGTGTTGACGCCGCCGAAGCGGTCGGACAACCAGCCGCCCAGCACGCGCACCGCGGCGCCCATGAACGCGGCCAGCATCGTCAATTGGCCCGCCTGCACCTTGCTGACGCCGAACTGGTCGTGATAGTACGAAGGCAGGAACGTGGTCAGGCCGATGAAGCCGCCGAAGGTCACGCCGTAGATCAGGCTGAACGCCCAGCCGTCCTTCTCGAACAGGCAGGCCACGTGGGCGCGCAGGCTGGCGTGCGGATCGACATCGGCGGGCTCGCGCGCCAGCACGATCATCGTCAGCATCGGCACCAGGATCGCACCGGCGGCCACGGCGTACACCGCCTGCCAGCCCAGCCACTGCGCCAGCGGCGGCGCCACCAGCACGGCCACCGCGGTGCCGACGTTGCCCGCGCCCACCAGGCCCATCGCGAGGCCCTTGTGCTGCGCGGGAAACGAGCCCGAGCCCAGCGACAGCGCGACGCCGAAGCTCGCGCCGGCGATGCCCAGCAGCACGCCCATCGCGAGC
>Ga0307516_10000106_pt1 | contig 96145 bp, 117 predicted proteins | sample 19_EM_MG_FD_203310 | JGI IMG/M metagenome (GOLD analysis project Ga0307516, IMG submission 203310) | Populus trichocarpa ectomycorrhiza microbial communities from riparian zone in the Pacific Northwest, United States - 19_EM | ecosystem: Host-associated > Plants > Roots > Unclassified | place... | reverse complement strand
CCTAACCACTGTGGTAGGCTGAAGAGGAGTCAATACCATCACCAGTCGCATATATTCCCCATCAGAAGCCCTTCCCTTCCCTCCTGCACCTTACCTGAAGGCTTGCAGCACATCCCCCTGTGGAGACCATATACCAGAACCACAGAGGAAGACCACCACTTGCTTATTGTTGTCATTGGGTGTTGGTTGTTGGTTGTTCTGACCTCTTCCCTCACTTAGACGCACAGCGGAGATGGACGTAGTGACCGGAGTTGAGCTGGAGTGCAGCTATGGGGCTGGAGATGGCTGGACTAGATCCGGAGTTGCGTCTACGCCTAAGGAGAGGTCAGGCGGGCCAAGGTTAGACCGGAGTTGCGACTGGGAAAAGTATGGATATGACACGATCCCAAGTTGTTGCAACACTCGGCCTCGGGATCTCAACTGCCGTGTTGCAACATCTTGCATTGACTCGTCGCAACACTCAGTACTCAGTCTCAAGTTCTCAACCATCGTGTTGCAACACCCCATCTTGACCGCGTTGCAAGACTTCTCGATTCAGCTCAACCACTGTTGCAACACCTCCACTCAACCTGCCACGTTGCAATACTCTGGCTCAACCACCATGCTGCAACACCCCGTCTGCATTGCAATACTCTGTCTCGACTCAGCTCAACCACCGTGTTGCAATACCTGATCTCAACCTGCTGCGTTGCAATACCCAACCCACCACGTTGCAATCCACCGTCTCAACATTCAACCATCATGTTGCAACACCTTTTTGACTTGTTTCGCAGCAACAATTTCTTAAAATCATCACTCGGTCTCTCTTCGCCCTTCCCTCTGCTTTCTCTTTACCTCCGCTCAAGGGGCCTGCCCTCTGTCATACTCAACAAATACCAAGTTAATCCTGAGGTGAGAGATGGTATGTCAATGATGTATTATTGATTATTAACTCAAGGTTAGGTTTTTGCCCAGGTATACTTTGTCGATATGGCGGCCTTGTTTATAATTCTACCGTATATAGTGTATAGTATATGTCAATTTTAATGTATTAAAAGCCAACTACAGTCGGTGCAGCTGAAATCGATATCCAGAGAAGTGTTGCAACATGTATTGCAAGGTGACGCAAGGCAGCCGACTGTTGCAACGTGTTGCTTGCAGCATCTATTGACAGTATTGCAAGGCGATGCAAGGCGGCCAACTATTGCAACATATATTGCAAGACGGTATTGCAAGGCGGCCGACTGTTGCAACATGTATTGCAAGACAATATTGCAAGGCGATGCAAGGCGGACACTGGCCGTGTTGCAACGTGTTGCATTACATCGACCAAATGTAATGCAACGCGTTACAACACTTTGCCCAGCGTATGTGTTATGTGTTGCAACATTCTCACGACCGTGAATCATGCAACACAGGTCACACGGTAGTCACCGTGTCACATTTGTTGCAATAAAGTTACACGAAAGGTTGTGGGTGGACGGTCCATTATATCGACGTCTAAGTATGTGAGCCGATGATATCAAACACACAGAGAGGACAGTATCCTGTACATATATACCCCCACAAAGCCCCCGAACTGGCATGGTTTCATTTCGGGATTGATCGAGTCAACAACATCTGGCGTCCAATCTGTCATGGATCACACCAAGGTCGATCAGCGAGAAACCAAGTCAGATATGAAGACACAATCGATGTCTCTTACCATCATGAAGCTGCCTACTAATTTGCGGCTTTCCTGGCAAAATATGGCCGGGGAGAATACATCGAGCACCGGACTAGTGCTGATGGGTCCACGCGTGGTCAGCTCATGCGAGAGCCAGCAGACTTTCGTTGTTAGAAAGTAAATTATCCAGGTAGCCTACATACTACTAGCCAGCCGGCCAGTGGCATCTCCTCATATCACAGCTGTAAATTGCAGGACATACGTTCAATCTGAACACAAAATCACTTCCTCCACTCTATGCCTCCGTCGCTTTCTCCTGGAGAGCTTGATATTGTTTCGGTGTGAGGGTTTTCTGGTCATAGAGTGATGCAGCCAAGCGAGCCTCGTGCAAAATGAGCCATACCTGAGAAAAGGCATGCATCTGAGTAATCTGATCCTTCAGAAGTTCATTGACTAGCAGTCTTATGTGAGAGAGACAGATATCTGATAAGGCTGTTCTACGTACGCAATTTGTGTCTCGCGAGGGTGGTTTTCCCGTCAAAGCTCTGCAAAGGGCTAGTTTCTCGGGCGTCCCAGGTTGGATGGGCTGATGACTGCACTCACTTCGCTGACCACAACGATCGAATAATTTTCGCCACAGCCATTTGACTGGTCGTGAATCTCGAGGTGCGAAACGGGTATTGCTTCACGAATGAGATTTTCCAACACTTGGGGTTGCACAGGCATTCTGGTACGAGGGCAGAGCGATGGTCTATCTGATAAGATGATCGGAGTAAGTCGTCAACTCCCTTAAATAGTCAGGGCCAGAGTAGCGCTCAGCTGTCCATGCCTTCCTTGTGTCAAGGCACGAACTGCTCGCCAAAACCTAGTGATTAGTGCGGGCCATGTGCTCCGGAAGTATCAACTGGTCGGGTTTAAAGAATACAGCATCTCGGAGTTGGCCTCAGAGCGGCGGACCGCTGCGTCTATGCGGTCTCTGTGCCTCGGCGAACACTGCAGAATGTTCCCAAATCTCATCAAACATATTCGATCGTCGATTTCAATATCACTGATCATCATCATCGATTCGGGTACTGAGTATGTATCAAGCTCCTGTTTTTCATCCAGTGCGGCGCAAGTCTGACAGATACGCGAACAGCAACGATCTATGACCCACCATGACACGATTCCACCACGATGGAAACAGGAAAAGTTGCGACAAAATTGACATAGTAGGTGGAGCTAGTTATGCACTCCGTATACTTCAACTTATCTACCCTCAGAACATGATTGCTAAGCTCCGACGGATTCCGCTAAACTACTAATGCATCCCGGACAGCCAGACCCGGATAAATTATTGACAGCTCACCCGTTCAACGCCCGCGCCGCTTGCTGGCAAACACCGCACAGGGTGATGCCGTAACAATCTATCGACTTGTATATATGCCGTCGTTTTGTTCTATGTATCTTGCCAGCTTTCGTCCTTCATGTGTCTTGCCAGAATCCCTCGTGGAGTCGTACTCCTGAGTCTCATCGCTGGCGCGTTGGCTCAGGCCAACGTCACAAATGTTGGCGCGCCACCGAATAACACCAAGGTTCTTATCCTTGGTGGTGGCATGACTGGCGTCATCGCCGCTCGGACACTTCATCAACAAGGGATCGACGATTTCGTTATAGTAGATGCCAAGACCGAACTCGGTGGACGCATGATCCCGCATACGTTCGGTCTCCTTGGCCGACAGGTCGTCGTCGAGATGGGCCCGAACTGGATCCAGGGAACGCAAGAAGGCAATGGTACCGCCAACCCAATCTGGCTGTTGGCGCAGAAATACAATTTGAGTACGGCATACAATGACCTGTATGGAAGCGTGTGTTCGTTGGTGCCCGTTTCCTCTCTACTCGTTATGCTCATGCTACCACAGCGTTCTTCGATCACAATGGTCCGAATAACTATTCGGCTACCTTTAATGCCGCAGTAGACACATTCGAGCAAGCCACGGTTCTTGCAGGTACGCGGTCCATCTTCAAGCTGCTGAGTTTGAGCTAGACATGACTTGAAACAGGGCAACGCCTGCAGAATAACCAGGTTGATATGGACCTTCGAGCAGCATACAGCCTTATGGGCAGAAGTCCAAAAACGCCACAAGAAGCCGCTTCTGAATACTACCAAGTTGATTTCGTACGTTTTGCGTTGCCTATCAGTGGAAATAACACCTCATCTCCGCTTTAGGAATGTAGGTCTTATTGAACTGTGTCTATGATATCATTATGTTACTTTACTGACTCATTCGGCGCATAGTCGCCCAGGTAAGGATTAATCCTAAATGGCTGTGGACACCGGATGAGAATCCTCGTAGTCACCTTCCCAGACATCATGGCTGGCCTCTTCTTGGGTGAGCACACTATCTCCACCTGTCATTACCGATCTGACTCGGAGCAGAACAACAACTTTACCTATGTTCCCGAATCTGGTGGTTTTTCTGACGTGAACCAGATGTGTATCGACCAGCGCGGCTTTTCCTACATCGTCCAGGCGGAGGCTGCAGAATTCCTCAAGTCAAACCAGCTCCTGCTCAACCAAACTGTCAAGTCCATCCATTATAACCAATCCGGAGTGACGGTACAAACGACAGGTGGCTATAGCCTAACTGCAGAGCATGTACTGGTCACCTTCAGCGTCGGTGTCTTGCAAAATGCGGACGTCGTTTTCGATCCTCCCCTGCCTGACTGGAAGCGAGAGGCAATCAACAACATGGAGATGGTCAGTGATGTCATCGAATAACTGTGACGCCTTTTCCTTAATGCAGACTAGGCAACATACACCAAGATCTTCTTGCAGTTCAACGAGACATTCTGGTTCCCGACTCAGGTATCTCCATTCTCCCTTTCAGTGTCAAGGTGTGTTTGACCTGGATCATCGCAGATGGGCCTTTACGCGGATAGACAACGGGGGAAATACCCGATCTGGCAAAGTCTGGATCATGTCGACTTCTTCCCAGGATCTGGGATCATATTTGTCACGGTCACGGTATGTACAGACGCTGAATATCGTTTTCCTCGAACTTATGTTGGATTCAGGGTGATTACGCTCACTATGTCGAACAACTGACACCTCAAGAGGTCCAAACGGAGGTGATGGGAGTCCTGCGCGCGATGTATCCCAACACGACTATCCCAGACCCGGCCGCTATCCATATCCCTGTGTGGGGCTCGAACCTGTTATATCGTGGCTCCTACTCCAACTACGGCGCATCGTTCGTACCTGGGCACTCTGACAACTTGAGGGCTACAGTGGACGATCGTCTTTGGTTCGCGGGCGAAGCCACCAGTCTAAAATACTTTGGTCAGTCCATATTTTTTTTCTCTGTTCCGATGTGGTTTGCGCGGCGCTAACTTGTGATGGGTGGCAGGCTTCTTGCAGGGCGCATACACTGAGGGTCGGGATGTGGCAGCCCACATTGCCGGCTGTGTGAAACAGGGCGGCGCCTGTGATGAGATTCCATATGATAGCTCGGTTGTGAATGCTCAGCCCTACTCCGGTGCTTTGCTGGGGTAGACTACATAGCCTATCTTGTGTCTTACTACATTAGTACGAAATAATGATGGGATATTTATGTGGCTGTGTCCAAGACAACTGCCTCCGTGATCAGAGTCCTTCATCGTGGCAATGCTTGTCAAGAACGTCCTGTTCCACAATAAAATGCCAGGCAGTGTAGATGTTGAACCCTTTCCTCGTAACCAGGCGTTACTTGACCTCTTAGCGCCCTCTTCCTCTTTCTCTCTCAAGTTCCTTCATTTAATCGGGCTTCCAGCTGGCTGAAGTCTCGCGACTGGATCGTGGTTTTTCGATACCCCCTAGTGCAAGATGTTGATCAAAGATACCCTCAGGACCTCTTTCAGAGCCGCGATGATAAAACGGGTACGCACACTCACTCTGTGGTTTCCTTCTCCAGGATTGTCTCGAGATACTTAACCAACCTGAATAAACCCGGATATGATGTAGTACACCCGCGTGACCACGTCGTACACCACCTTGTGCTTCTTCCTGCTTGCCCTTGCGACATGTATTACGCAGTCGACGTTGGGTGGTTTGACGCTCAGTCGTAGCATGAAGAACAGGCTATTGGTGACGAGCATCATCGATGTGGCTGGTGTCCAGAGGGGATTTGCATCCGCACATGACGACATGCTCGAGATATGTTACGGGATCCCCGGTGTCCGCGGTACAGCTTGCGAGGTCGTGTACAGTGGGTCGATGATCGCTGATCAAGGTGTGACTTTTCCCATCCAAATTTCTTGGAAGTTGCTGAGAGTGCCGACGCAGCTGTCCCGGACAACGCCACAACAATAGTCTCGAGTCGGGATGTTTCGATCACCCCGTATGTAAACGGGACAGGCGCTGTACAGGGCGTGATCGTGTCTAATCTGACAGCTTTCTCGTCTCCAACGCCCCTGAGCATCGAATGCGTGAAGTCGTTGACTTGGTTGGAAACTTTGTACGACCTGATTTCATCTACCCATGTCCTTGACCGACCAACTCCGCTGTTTATTAGTCTTCGCAATTCAAAGAGTGAGGACGTCATATACATCATTTTCCAGTGTTGGTTGTTTTCTATTTCGCTGGCTGCTGTGCGTATCTTCCGTGCTACACACCCAGGCTCTCATGCTTACAACTTTCCTCTCGCTAGCTGATCATCGAGTCAATCCCACACTCGTGCGTGTGCTGCCAGTTGGGGGTGGATGATCGCTGAATTTGGGTCTTTGTTGCAGAACCGTTGTCCTGGCCAGCCACGCGGCTAACACCGCATGGACTCTCTTACGCCTCTTTACGGATCGGGGTGCGGAGAAGGTATACAGAACCATGGTCGTTGATGGAGCGTGTCATGGGGTAGACGCGCTAGGTGATTGGTCGAATGATAACATTCGCTATGCAGTGGGTCATCAAGCCTCTTACCGCTCTTGCTGTTATTCAATGTGGTTTCCGTGACCCTAGATAATCGGAATTAATTGCGCTACTTTTCTGTGCATGACCTTCCTGGTATACAAACTGATCAAGGTGAGCATTTGTTGACCGGGCAGATTTTCCCTCTAGACCTTACCACAACATTACCGCTACAGGCGTACGGGAGGGCGGTGTTTAGTCATGTTGGCTCATCTCCGGTAGTCAGTCGCGTCTTGAGGGTATTTTCAAATCACAGGTTCACGGTGGTGACAATACTGACGCATCCGCACGTAGTTGATGCATTGGTTCACTGTTTTTCTCCAATTTGCGTCCTTCTATACCATCGCGTCTGCAGCGGCCTGGTTTGACAAGCGCAAGACCGACATTATTGCGCCATACTCGCATAGCACTTTGCAAGACGTGGCTTTCATTGCCACGGCGGTGGTACGTGTCAGGTTTCTTGAGTGTCTCGCTTTATTCCTAATGGTCAATGTGTCAGCTTCTCCTTCCATGCTTCTCGACGGTTCGTACGACCGATCCACCCTATCCCCCGTCGTTCACTGACTTGTGCTTTATTTAGGGCATACACTGTATTCGTCTTGAACACAGAATGCTGTTCTTGTTCTTTGCCATTTTTAGCCTCGCCATGCTCAGCATTTCTGGCCTTATGTTCAGCAGCGCACTTTACCGCTATGAGCTTACCGTTTGGAGATTCTTTGGTGCCTTGTCAATATTAGCAGACTTCCTGTTACTTGTTACGTGTGTTCTGGCCGTGGTGTGTAGGGTACACTTCGGGCTTGGGCTCAAGCAGTTCCGTCAGTAACATTTCTCGTTTATTGATTTCAGGAGCGAGGCGCTGACGCTCCCCCCCAATAGTTGGCGTACAAGTTGAGCTACAGAAATCAGGCTTTGCACAGGACAGATTCGCACTTGATCCAGATCGCGACACTGCCACCATCATCAGCATCACCATGCCTATGCCTACCCTCTTAGCAAGCAAGGTCAAGGGAATCGGGATCATGCGCTCGACCTCGCCAGTGTCTTCGCCGACCAAAAGGTACTCATCCGACTCTACATGCTCTGTACAGTCAGAGACGTTCGGGACGTGGTTGGCGACTGAGGAATATGGAGCGTCGGACGAGGAGAGCGGGCAGCGGGCTTTATCGCCTTTGGATGCATTTGAGCCGCGGTTCCCGCCGGGACTGGAACGCACCGTGTCGTCATCCATCCCATCCCCAACACCTGCATCACAGTGGCAGATTTCTGATCCGCGCGTTTGTGACAGTGCAGAGAGTCTGTATTCGCGTGCATCAAGCGTCATCGCGCGTGAGACGATGGAGTCTGGCGAAGGGCGTTTTGGTGAACCTGAGTTCAAGGCGAAATTGTAATTTTTGCTTTCGCGATGCTGCTCCTTGGTAGTACTGTGACGATGGGGTGTACGATCTTATGTACGAAGATCATATGTTGGTACAACAGCCATGGAGAGATTTACAGCCTGATCCCCGTGGTGATCCCAAGTTACGTCAGGATTTTGTGGCTCTGTCTTGCTTCAATACTAACCACTACGCTATGATCGATCCACACATTTCATCAGCTACCAGCCATACATAACGGAGGAAATCGGTGCTACGCTCACTGTTGTTGCTTGCGAGGGCGACTGGATCGAAATGGTTTCTGCGTTCGCTGTCGAGTTGCGGTGCTTGGCTTGGGCCAACACTTACTACTAGAAGTAACTGTAAGTACTGAGCAATCTGACGACAGGTCAAGTTGAGGTCGGTGACTCACTGACAGTGGCACTACAACGCTCAGATCACCTAGTGTATATTCAACTCCACCCGCTTGATCACATCATGGATCAACCAGTGGTTTTATCTCTTGGAATCACTGCCACTTTCCACCGCAGATTCCACTATTGTTCGACCGGACAATGCTGCCAACGAGAGTCATGAAGTGCCATGTGCCTGAAAGTGAAACACCACTTGCGGGTGCAAATGAGAACAAAGACCTTGAGGGAGAGGTCCCTGAGGTCTTTCATGTGGCTCCCGTGTGTGGCACACCCAACGCTTTGTCTTAGCTGGTGCAGTTGTTTCGTTCCACTCACGCATCGGACCTATTGAATGTCATTTAGAGCGTGCTGGGACCCTCACTGGACACGAACAATGGCCTCCATCCACTTCGCTTTGCTCTCACCGTAGAACATATATTCAACGTTGGATCCATGGGGACAAGATCAAGTCAACACTGTCCCTCTCTCTTCCCTCCATTCCCTCTCTCAACGACCAGCAATGTCGATACCTAATTCTCAATCAAGCCAAATCGCACTTGATCCTGATGTCGCGTTCGAGGTTTTGATGTGCTTGTATTGTTGGGACAGTGGGTTAACTGAAGGAAACGTCCGCGTCTCATCGGAATTGAAGGCGATCAAGACTGCACTCGTATCTCAGTGTAGCAAAGGGGATGTTGTGGCCTTTGAGAATACTTGCTTCAAAATGTTCGCCATGCTTCGTTCTAAACCAACCCTTACTGTCGACGAGAAAGCAGAGGTGCGCTTTTCTTACTGTTGAACTGAGGTGCACGTAACTAATATTGCACCACTAGTTTGTTGATCTTCTATGGGTATGTCGCATTGATTTTAGGCTTTGCGCACTACTTCTAACACAATTCTTAGCTTGCCTTTGGCATGTACGAGAGTTATGTCACTATCGAGGTGTTGTTGCATTCGGACCAATACAATGACGGCTACTTCCGTAGCCTCCTTGTTCGCCTTGTCAACGATGTCCTGCATGAACAATATTTGCCGAGCCCCATTATAGGACCTCTCAGAGGTGGGGCCTTACATTTACTTTCGGTTCTGGCGCTGACCTTCGGATTCACAGGGCGTTTAGAAGATCTCGAAACGCGTATGTCTGCATTCCTGGCTAACGCATCGTTGTTCCAGATGGAACAGAATGACTTGACACTCTCTCAAGAACTTGACTTCTGGATGGCAATGCTTGACCCCGTTGAAAGCAGCAATGAGTCTTCGGGTGCTGCCGAGCTCGTCACAAACAGCTCCATCACAGGAATCAAGGCTTCTGGATCCAACAAACCAGTAGTGGACAGTTCGGGTTTAAGGCGCAAACTATCTGCACCCATTATCCAAGCATCAACTTCTCGGAAGTTGACGCGCCCCCTAGGGGGGTCGCAATCGTTATCTCTTGTGACGTCCTCTTCGGAGCCTGGAAAGCACGTTGCGACTCTGAAGCGCACATTCTCCATGTCAACAGTGGTATCCCAGCCGCGGAAAACCAGAGGAGCACTCACGCCAGTCCCTGAGTAGGGGGAATTGTAGAGATTATATCACTCCCAAAAATTATGCATTCATTCTGTTCCTAATCTACTTAAGATGCATGTAGCTTTCCTGGTGCGGAGTACCGTATGGATTGAAGTTACATAGCGATGGTACCCTAGTACAATAATATGATACAAGAACATATGTGAAATGGTATAGGACAGATTGCGGAATATGGTGGCTTACTGAAGCGTCGACGCCAATGATACACAAGTGCAGCCATAGTTCAGGGATACCAAGGCTCCTCTCCCTCCAAATATTCCGCTGAGACCTCCCCAATCTTCCTCGCCAGCTCCTTGTCAGTATCATACCTCTGACGCACGAGGGACTCTATCGCTGAAATAACACCACTGCTCCCGAAGATGGAGAGTGAACATTCCCTGATCTGAGTGTGAACATGCGCCCTTCTCGTTGATCCGTAGTAGGCTTTGTAGGCAGCTTTGATGGCTCTGATATTGAGCTTTTCCTTACTTCTGCTGGCCGTCAAGGTGAACAATATATCTAACACATTGGTTAGGTCGACAATGTATGCTATGAAATTCCGCTGCACTTCGGGCCTGGAACAAAGCTCGATCACGCGAAGACTTTTTATAAAGGATGTACATACGATTGCTTGTAGAAGTTGTGAGCCCATTGTATGAGTTTTGATCCAGCAGCGAAGGGCAGGGTAATGAACAGGAATCCTACCAAAGGGGTACCTCTGCAGGCTTTGAGCATGCACTTGTTATTTAAGTGCAACAAGTACTCACTCAGCCCACATAGAGGACATCGTTTCACTCCGTTGGGGTGGGGAAGGACAATCCATAGGGCGGTCCAGCAGGTTAACCAGGTTCATCATGAATTCCCGAAACTCTTTGCTCAGAAGAAGCTATCAGTGAGGGGTAGATTAGAACGACACAAAATGAGGAACAGAATGGGCGAATCGTACTTTATCCTCGTCGCGGAAGTTCCAAAGTCCAATAATGTCATCATGAATTACCCGGAGGCAATCTTGCATTGGGCGTCCCAAAAACACTGTTCCAGAAAAAATTGCCTGCCAATATCCTAGAAGCAGGCATCAGTAATGGACAGCCAAAATATAACATTAATACGAACTTTGTTTCCCCACTCTAGAAGGAAAATGTCAGATAACAATACGACAATAATGGAAAAGAATTACTTGATTGATCCCTCGATTTTCAAATCAGGGGCTACTCTCTGAGCCATTGCGGCCAAAGTAGGCACTGCCGATGTTGCTGTACCTGGCTGGTTCCCGAAATATTCGGAAACCTTTTCATAGGTCAACTGGATCAGTCCTTCTAACTTGTCACGATGTTCCACTGCAACCGGTGATTATTTGAAGCAACATTTGGCACGGCATCATAGACTCACTGGAGACTGCAATATACGGGATATTCGTTTCCTTCGTTAGTTGCTGGATAGGTTGGATACATCGCGTCTCCAGGAGTTGTTTGGCTTCCGGTTCAACGACCACTGAACTGAATTCTTTTCCGCTCTGACACAAGCGGAATTCGATTTCAGTAATAAGCACATCGTATTTCGTAAATACGAAAATCGTCGGAACTGATACAGGTTAGCATTAAACAGCATATGCCCAGATCTGTTGCACCCACCATCCCCGAGGATCTCTTTCTTCTGCTGCAAGAACTCTTCCATTCCTGTCTCCATCATGCGTTGTCCAGCCTCGGCATTGGGTATCTGGAAACACAACCTGACAAGCTGTCTGTCAGAAGCATTCTTATTGTCTTCGTTGAGTCAGCGCACCAAACAGCATGTAGTTGTTCCTTGATATCTTCGTTATCCCTGCGTTCCTTGATGAACTGGGTCACAGCAGCGAGATTGTCAATGTCTCCCTGTTCAAAGCCCTTGCTGTCATGCAGGATAAATCGGTTGTTTTGACCTGAGATCAGCTCCTTCGTGATATCCGCCACCCCTCGTTCATCGTGTGCATCGAACTAAGTGGGCCCATGAGTAACGGATGACGTTATATCCTGTGGAAACCCAACCGCGTCTTTGATGCCAAAAGTCTGATTGATGAGAGTAGACTTTCCAACTCCCGACTACCGAAGTGGAATCATCAGGATCGATGGTGTAACATGACCTCAGTGCATCACCTTCCCTATCACCAGGACGCGAAAGCTGGTGCAGGGAGATTAGATTTGGCACACTGAAACCTGATTTGTCGTGCTTACCGAGGGCATTGTTGGAGGATACCTTCAATGGTGGGTGATAAACGTCCTAAAGCGGCTCCCTGTCATGCTTTCATTGGATGCACACTGACGGTGCTAGCTAGATCTACTTACAGAGGATTCTGGGGAGAGTCTGAGGACAATATCAAGCTTTCCGGACGCTTCGTGGAATTCTGGTTCCGGTTGAGTATAGACAAATCAGCAGAAATACATATTTTGGGAGTACCGTTGCCCTGTGATTTCTCAAGCACCTCACTGGGTTTAAATTCCACTTTGTGCGATCGCCGCCAGACTCTTGGATATGTCACCGTCAGAGAGAAAGGCCGTTCAGACGGTGTCTCTCTGTGTGGACCAGAACAACATTAGTGCGAGAATGACCACTTGTATGACGCCCCCTTACAGAACAGGATTAAAGTCTGCACAAAGGACATCGCTGTTGGACTGCCTAGAGAGGATGTGTCGCTGACCATCGATGGTTAGCTTAGCAGAATGGACTCTCTCCCCGCACGTGAGCTCGATACCTGATCGACCAAGGTCAGATCCCCGACTGTCAGAATTCGGAACAAATACGCACGGGATATTCGCAGTCTACCTGATGACATCGTTGGTAAAGCTTTGAGTTCGAGGACAAGTAAGAGGAAGGGGCTTAGCCCTTCGGTTCCTTAGCTACACCGTGCATCATGGTGTTAAGCGCCGTTGCACATGTTGTGGATCCCTTCCTTCAATAAACGACCCACTTCAGGCTCCAGCTAACCCTAATCCCGAAATTCAACTCCAAGTACAAGCCACTGGCATAACTTCATTCCTCCCCAAAAAGCGTCCCGATGTGACATGTACCCGACACTCTGGCATGCCGCAAAGCACAATAGATGCATAAGGAAGGGGTCAACACTACTGAACGTGCTGAACGACATCCCGAACATACAAACACCTTGTGGGAGCCACGCTGACTATCGGCTGGCTGTAATACCGTGATTCCCTTCGATCATATCCAGCACTAGATTTGACCTCCATCGCGTATCAGCTCCACGAAGAGCACGGTATGGATTGAAATTACATAGCAAGATCACCGAGTGGTATCCCTACAATGATATGATACAAGAACATGTGGAATGGTATAGGACAGATTGCGGTATACGGTGGGTTAGTGAAGCGTCGACGCCAATGATGCACAAGTGCAGTTGTAGCTCAGGGGTACCAAGGTTCATCTCCCTTCAAATCTCCTGCTAAGACCTGCTCAATCTTCTTCCCCAGTTCCTCGTCATTAACATACCTCTGTTGCACGAGGGCCGCTACCTCCGAAATGACACCACTGCTCTCGATCATCGAGAGAGAACATCCCCTGATCTTAGTATGAACTTGCATCCTCCTCATTGATCCATAGTAACCTTTGTAGGCGGCTTTGATGGCTCTGATATTGAGGTTGTCCTCATTTCTGCTAGCTGTCAAAGTGAACAATATATCCAATACGTTGGTTAGGTCGGCAATGTATGCTATGAACTTCTGCTGCATTTCGGGCCTGGAACAAAGCTCAATCACGCGAAGGTTTGTTTATAGAAGATAAAACATACGTTTGTTGGTAAATGTTGTGAGCCCACTTTACAAGTTTCAATCCAGCAGCGAAGGGCAGGGCAAGCATCCAGAAGAACACCAGTGGAATACCTCTAAAGCCACCCTTCTTGAGCATGCAATTTGTATTTAAGTACAAGGAAGTACTCACTCCTTCTGCATAGAAGACGTCGTTTCATTCCGTTGGGGTGGAGGAGGGCAATCCATAGGACGGTCGAGCAGGTTAACCAGGTTCATCATGAATTCTCGAAACTCTTTGCTGAGAAGCAGCTATCAGTAAAGTATATCAGAAAACATAAAATGATGGATGGGAATAGACGAATCGTACTTTGTCATCATCGCGGAAGTTCCAAACTCCAATGATGTCATCATGAATTACCTGGAGGCAATCTTGCACCGAGTGCCCGAAGAACACTCTTCCAGTAAAAATCGCCTGCCAGTATCCTGGAACCAGACGTCAATAGTGAACAGTCAGAGATATAACACCGAGACAAACTTTCTTTCCCGACTCTTCGGGGAAAACATCAGACAACGACGCGACAATAATGAAGACAACTTACTTGATTGACCCCTCGATTTTCAAATCAGGGGCCACTCTCTGGGCCATTACAGCTACAGTAGGCACTACCGATGTTCCTATTCCTGGCTGGTTCCCGAAATATTCGGAAACCAGTTCGTAGGTCAGCTGGATCAATCCTCCAAGCTTGGCGCGATGTGCCGCTACGAGCGGTGATTATTTGGAGCAACATGTGGTGCGGTATCATAGACTCACTGGAGACTGCAATGTGCGGGATACTTGTCTCCTTCGTTAGCGTCTTGACAGGTTCAACACATCGCGCCTCCACAAGTTGTTTCGCTTTCAATTCAATGTCCGCTGAAGTGTAGTCCCCCACACTTTCCATCAAGCCATCTTCCACCGCAGTGGTAAGCACATCGTATTTCGTAAATACGAAAATCGTCGGAACTGATACAGGTTAGCATCAAACAGCAAATGTGCGGACCCGCTGCACCCACCATCCCCAAGGATCTCCTTCTTCTGCTGTAAGAAATCTTCCATTCCTGTCTCCATCATGCGCTCTCCAGACCCGGCATTGGGTATCTGGAAACACAACCTGTTTAGCTGTCTGTGAGGAGCATTCTTATTGCCTTCGTTTAGTCAGCGTACCAAACTGCATGTAGCTGTTCCTTGATATCCTCGTTATTCCTGCGATCCTTGATGAACTGAGTCACAACGGCGAGAGTGTCGTCTTCTCCCTGTTCAAAGCCTTTACTGTCATGTAAGATGAATCGGCTATTTTGCTCTGAGATCAGCTCCTGCTTGATGTCCGCCCACCCTCGTTTACCGTGTTCAGCGAACTAAGTAGATCTATCAGTCACAGGTAGTATCGTATCTTTCGGAAACCTAACAGCGTTTTTTATGCCAAAAGTGTGGTTGATCAGGGTAGACTTGCCAACTCCCGACTACCGAAGAATCGTCAGGATCGACATGTATAGTATAACGTCAGTACATCACCTTCCCTATTACTAACACACGAAAACTGATTGACAAGGAGATTGGACTTGGAACACTAAATATCTGATCCGTTGTGCTTACCGGGGGCATTGCTTGAGGATGCCTTCAATAGTGGGTGGTAAAGGGGCGTTTATCGGCACAAAGTCCTGTGATGCTCTCGTCAGATGTATATGAGTGCTAGATGAATCTACTTACAGGGGAAACGGGGGAGAGCTTGAGGACAATATCAAACTTTCCCCACACTTTGCGGAATTCTGGTTCCCTGCAAGCTCAGAGAAGATCGAATGGAAATGCATATATTTTGAGAATACCGTTGTCCTGTGCCTTATCGAGGACCTCACTGTGTTTGAATTCCACCTTGCGCGATTTCTGCCGAAAATAGCCTTGGGATTTCACAGACAGAACATAGGACCCTTGGGAGGCCCTCTCTCTGAGTGACCAAGGAAACATTAGTATGAGGATGAACATCTGGATGAGGCCCTTACATCGGAACGGGATCCAAGTCTGCACAAAGGACATTGGTATTGGGCTGGCCGGAGAGGGGGCGCGGTTGGCCATTATTGATAGTCAACTCAGCCGACTCGACTTTCTTCCTACATGTGAGCTCGATACCTGGTCACCAAGGTCAGATCTCGCCAACGGTGTAAATAAATCCGCACGGGACACTCCTCGTCTGGCAGATTCCATGATTTGAGTACGAGAACAAGCAGGAGGAAAGGGCTTAAATCTTCGGTTCAGCCACACTGTGCATCATGGTGTTAAGCGCCGCTGCACATGTTTTTGGACCCTTCGGGCCCTTACACAACACTCCGCTATGTGGTTGGATTGTGATGAGACGGGATAATCCCCAAATTCAAACCTGAGACTCTCTTAGACTAATTGACAATATTCGGGCCGGGTTTTCGAATGTCTGGCAAAACTTGTCCGGCGTCTTGTCCGTATTACATTCGCTTTACTGGTAATTATAAATTCGATAGCGAAAGAGACGGAACATACAATTACTGGAGGGAAGGGGGCCAATGCTACTGCAGGAAGGACACCCAAAACATACAAGGTGACTTATCCTGCATTGGGTAGCAATTGATCCGTGCTGGCCATTGGCTGGTGCCTGTAATACCATGAGCCCCTCCGATCATATCTAGCACTATGTTTGATTGCGGTCGCATATATACTACCAGCTAGGTATGCGTCGGCACTGGTCTTCGAAGAGCGAAAGGTACGGTATGGAGATCCTCACGCGGTATATACCCCTACAGTTATATTATAGAACACAACAAGGACATGTGTGAATTAGTATAGTACAGTGGCTTAGTGAATGGGGAGCGTTGATGCCAATAATACACAAGTGCAGTGGCCCACCCACTCTCATGCAGCTCGGGGATACCAAACCTCCTCTCCCTCCAAATATTTTGCTGAGACCTCCCCAATCTTCCTCGCCAGCTCGCTATCAATAACATACCTCTGTCGTATAAGGGACACTATCTCTGAAACCACACTACTACTCCCGAAGATTGAGACAGAACATCCCCTGATCTGAGCGTGAACTTGCACCCTCCTCATTGATCCGTAGTAGGCTTTGTAGGCGGCTTTGATAGCTCTGATATTGAGGTTTTCCTGATCTCTGTTGGCTATCAAGGTAAACAATATATCCAAAACATTGGTTAGGTCGACAATGTATGCTATGAAGTTTCGCTGCACTTCGGGCCTGGAACAAAGCTCGGTCACACGAAGACTTTTTATCAAGGATGGGCATACGTTTGCTTGTAGATATTTTGGGCCCATTTTACAAGTTTTAGTCCAGCAGTGAAGGGCAGGGTGATCAACAGGAAGGCTACCAAAGGGGTACCTCTGTAGGCTTTGAGCATGCAATTATTATTCAAGTGCAACAAGTACTCACTCAGCCCACATCGAAGACGCCGTTTCACTCCGTTGGGGCGGGGAAGGACGAATCATAGGGCGGTCGAGCAGGTTAACCAGGTTCATCATGAATTCCCGAAACTCTTTGCTCAGAAGAAGCTATCAGTGAGAGGTAGATTAGAACGACACAAAATAAGGAACAGAATGGGCGAATCGTACTTTATCCTCGTCGCGGAAGTTCCAAAGTCCAATAATGTCATCATGAATTACCCGAAGGCAATCTTGCATTGAGCGTCCTGAAAACACTGTCCCAGCAAAAATTGCCTGCCAATATCCTAGAAGCAGACGTCAATAGTGGACATCCAAAGAATGAAACATTAATATAAACTTTGTTTCCCTACTCTGGAACGAGAACGTCAAATAACAATACGACAATAATGGGAAAAAAAATCACCCGATTGACCCCTCGATTTTCAAATCAGGGGCTACTCTCTGAGCCATTGCAGCCAGAGTAGACACTGCCGATGTTGCTGTACCTGGCTGGTTCCCGAAATATTCGGAAACTTTTTCATAGGTCAGCTGAATCAGCTCTCTGAGCTTGTCGGGATGATGCTCTGCAACCAACGGTTATTCAGAGCAAAACTTTGCTCAGTACCGTAGACCCACGGGAGACTGCGATGTGTGGGATATTCGTCTCCTTTGTGTATTTCTCGATAGGTTGAATGCATTGCACCTCCAGATACTGCTTTATCTTCGATTCAACATCCGCTGAAGTGTAGTCTTCCCCGCTGTCTATCAAGTCATTCTCTACCACAGTGGTAAGCATATCGTATTTCGTAAATACGAAAATCGTCGGAACTGATACAGGTCAGCGTTAAACAGAAAATGAGAGGATCTGCCGCACACACCATCCCCGAGGATCTCCTTCTTCTGCTGCAAGAACTCTTCCATACCTGTCTCCGTCATGCGTTGTCCAGCATCGACATTGGGTATCTGGAAACACATCCTGTTGCATCGACTGTCAGAGATTATTATTGCCTTTATTAAGTCAGCGCACCAGACTGCATGTAGCTGTTCTTTGATATCTTGATTACCCCTGCGACTTTGGATGAAGTCTTTAACCAGAGACAGATTTTGTGTGTCCCCATGTTCAAAACCTCTGCTGTCATGCAAGATGAATCGCTTGTTCTGATCTGATGTCAGCTCCCGTCTGATATCCGCCACTCCTCGTTTATCGTGTTCAGCATGCTAAGCAAATCTATCAGTCACAGGGGATGGTTTTTCTTTTTTGAAAACCTAACAGCATTTATCCCGAAAGTACGGTTGATCAGCGAAGACTTGCCGACACCTGACTACCGCAGTGAAATCATTAGGATCGGCCAGCATGACACAACACCGGTGTATCACCTTTCCAATTACTAAGATACGAAAACTGTTACAGAGACGTTAGGCCAGAGAAACCGACCAGCCAATTCATCGTGCTCACCGAGGGCATTGCCGGAGGATGTCTTCAATAGTTGACGGTAGCGGCTCAAGGTTTACAGGCGACGGGGTAGTTTCCTGTCATGTCTTCGTCTGATACGCACTGATGGTACTAGATTGACCTACTTACAAAGGATTCTGCAGGAAGTCTGAGGACAACTTCAAGGTCGTTACACGTCTTGCAGAATTCTGATTCGCAGCAAATCGGACAGTTGAAATAGAGATCGTTTATTTAGGAAAATACCGTTGTTCCGCGATCCAACGAGCACTTCACTGGGCGTAAATTCCACCTTGTGCGATTTCCGCCGTGAGAAGCGACTTTGCTTCGGGCGTTTCACCAATAGAAAGAAGGGCCGTTGGGATGCCGTCTGTCTGAGTGGACCAGGTCACCATTAGCTCTATTAGGATGACCATCTGGATGACACCCTTACAGAACAGGGTCGAAATCTGCACTAAGGCCACCGCTGTTGGGCTGCCTGGAGAGGGCGTGTTTCTGATCATCGATAGTCAACTCGGCGGATTCAACCTCCTCCCCGCATGTAAGCTCGATACCTGATCACCAAGGTCAGATTTCGCCAACGGTGTCAGAATTCATAACAAATCCGCACGGGATATTCGCAATCCAGTAGATGCCATCGTTGGCAATGAGTTGAGTTCGAGGACAAGCAGGGGGAAAGGGTTCCTCAGCCACCCTCGTGCATCATGTCGTTAAGCGCCGCTGCACAGCACAGGTTGTGCCGGGACACTTCCCTTTTGCACCCCATTCTCATTACCGACCCACGCCTAAGTGTGTCGAAAATCCACGGAACCTTGATCCACGAGGATCGGTAGTGTTTGAAAGCCGGAATGAATGACTAGACATGTAATCCTTGGTCGAATGTACAACTTGAATTATCAATGAAGTCTTAGTTAAACTGGTCCACTCAAATCAGAAAGACAATTGCTAACTTTAGGCTGCACCTGAGCGCTACGACAACCTGCTTGCCATCAGCAATTATGTTCGAGGCTCCATATCCTCCTTACAGTCCCCAGGATAAGCAGAGGTGAGCACCTTCAAAACGGCCCACGGAAACTGCTCACACCAGACTCATCCGCATAACGCAGCTTTTCGTGAGTTTTGCTTGCCCCTGCTCCCGATTGGCACACCGCATCTCATATGCAAACCGGTGAAGCTACGATACAGTGCTGCGACGATGGCCGATCATCATCACCAACATGATCGACCATGTCCATCGCCTGGTTCACGATATGACCATGGAATCCCAAACACTGGCCAGTGATGGGACCGATGAGCGTACACGCAATATCGAACTGAGGATTGAGGAAGGGAAGGAGATCATTGCGAATGCTAGTCGACTCAAGTATCGCATGGCGAGGGACCAAGAACTCGAGTGAGCACTGTTACTACTCCATATTTCGCGGTTGGCGTGCGGGTTTACGATGCATCCCCTTTTCAGGAAGATACCTCAGGATGGCGAGATGTACGTTGATGAGTATAACGCAGAGCTGGAGGAACTCGCTAAAGCGAAGAAGAACACTTGGTTCACTGCTCCGTGGCTCTTTGCAGAGTGAGACATATTCCCGCCGAACCCACTCGAAAGCTCATCATATACACCCCGTCTTCAGGTGCTACCTGTGCGTGCTCCAGGATTCCATCCGTAGAGTGTATGACATACCAAGACGTTTAGATATCGTCTATTTCGTTCCTTCTTTAAACGAACAACGTGCTGGGTAGACTTTGATCCGTTCTTTGCGCAGAAAGAAGAGATGTTCAGGAATAGTGCAGCAGCGATACATCGTCAGGACGTGTTTATTACTTCGTGGACGCTGGTCTAATCACCAGCCACACAGAGATTGCAACGACGATGCACGAATTAGAGAGCGAAAAGTACAAACTCATAGAAGACCCCGACAAATTGTGCGTTCTCTTCAAGGAAATGGTGCAGATGTGTCTTTGGTGCGTGTCATGCCTACTTCGTGAGATGCCAAATGTGACACTGCACGTCCACAGGGGAAATGCCACAGTAAGATATCGTGATCAAGTAGCCGATGGGGATATAAAATTGAACGGTTCTTATTCAGGACCTTTCTCTTTTGACACATCTCACCCCCTCTGATATCGAGAACTTGCAAACTGTCGGGAGGGATGCACAACAAGCAAGGAAGGAGTTCATCCTTAGGGACGACCAAGAGGCAGTCTGGAACCATGTCCAGACATTGAAGCTTCAAGAGGGAACCGTTGCGCGATGCGACTTCGTCTTGGACAACGGTACATAGTAGAATTTTTCCGTGATCACGATTGACTCACCCATGATGTTTGCAGCGGGCTTTGAGGCAAGAACTCATGTCGGATGCGCACTTTCGTGAAATCTTACCCGTCCTGATAGCTTTTCACAGACCTCGTGTTCGCCGACTTTCTGGTCACCTGTACACCTTACTTTTCTAATGTCGCCTTCCAGTGAGTAGTAGAAGTTAGACGATATTTCAACTTACAATCCCCGTAGTCCAAAGCTCTTCCCCTGGTTTGTTTCTGATGTAACGCCCACCGATTTTTATAAGACTATCGAGTCTCTGTTGTCGCCTACGTTCTTTCTTGCGGGCTCTGCGGTGACATCCGAATCTGTGCAGCACCTCAAGCAAATGGTCGAACGATGGCAGAGATACCTGAAAGAGGGTATGTTCTGCTTAAGCACCGAACTTGAAGACGGCCACAACAAGACACAGTTCTGGACGGGTCCGTGGCCATACTGGTGTATGGAAGAGAAGGCGAATGAGTTGCATCAATGGCTCGCTGGAAGCAGTTTAGTGATATTCAAGGTATGAGGTGATCTTTTGCTGGGGTACCATTTTTACGGTATTTCCAGGGCGATCTCAAGTACGTATCGCATTTTTCGTGAAGATGTTGCTGCCGATACTACTTGCCGTTTCTTTAGCTATCGCAAGTACGTTCTTTTTGTGTGGAAGTTGTCGATTCGTGATCGAGGATGTACAGACTGACAGGAGACGTGAAATGGCCAGTATCGACGCCGTTCTCTACGGCTCTAGGTAATTTAATTCCATTCGCTTCAGTTGGACATCTTATGAGTGTTGTTATAGGACCACTTGCAGGGTCCTTCCCACTGCTGAGTCTTCGGACGAACAAAGCAGACGTCGCGGTGGGCATTCCACAAGACATTGCAGATAAATTAGACGAAAAGGACAAGGATTGGAGGGTGAACGGAAAGTAAGTGCTACAGGATCGACATGGGGTTCGACGAGGCTGACATACTGAAGGTATGCCCTTGTGAGCTTCCAACCTAAAGGCCCTCAGAAGACTATGCGGTCATAGAAGATATGCAGGTTGTTTTGTGGCGCCTGTCGCGCGATAGGCGTAGACAGATGTGTAGACCAGTGTAAGACTAAGTTGTTGGAATCGGTGTCATAGGCCAAATTCGCAGTCCAATTGCCACTTCAAGTATGAGCCGATCAACGCCGATTCAGGAGAAATGTTGTGATTGGGCCCTATCAGAATTCCAACGAATGACAAGTTTGGACTGTTCTTTCCTTGCAGCTAAGGCCGATATCACCTCTCTAAATGACGGCATACGATAGCAGTATTTATCGGTAGTAGTGAGGGTGTTTGGCCTATTTGTCAGGGAAACTGTACAGGATAGCAAATAGCGGATTCTGTGGTTGGTCGCGAGACTCTTGAACGTTCGTCAGACATGAACTCCCTGAGCCGCTGCCGATTCCGTCTGCAATCTATCTAATCTAGTTGTAGCTAGTTGTCTTGAACGCTCTTTCATTGATCTCGTAATAGTCGCATCAGCCTTCAATCGTCATACTTTTGAAGTAGATCGAAATAATGGGGGAAGTCTCGACACGCAACAATGCGCGATGTTTCACCCTTCGTTTCAGATCGCCCCACCAGAAGAATCAACGGCTATGATTGGCTCGGAAGCACTTTATGATGATAACTATTTGGTCGCGTGTCGAGTCCGGGGAGGTCGCTCATTACTCGCCTCGCCGAACCTGCACCTCTCCCGCATCTCTCTCCAAGGCATGGCTGAAATTCTGTACAGACAATACATAGGCGAATCGGATTTGCCTCACATCATGTCCTTGGTGCAGAGTGAGCTGAGCGAACCCTATGTCATCTACACATACCGCTATTTCCTCCACCAATGGTGCGCCCATTCCGTTCCATCTCGTTACTGTTCCCTAATGGACCGTTCTGCAGGCCTCAACTCACATTCTTGGTAAGGCCATAGTGGTCCTGAGTGACTCTTGCCGTGCACTCAGCTTAGGATATTGCAGGCCATACCCGCCGGCTCTTCGGCTCCGATTGGTGTTATCGTATGCAAGCAGAGTATGCACAAGCACATCTCCAACAGAGGCTACATTGCCATGCTCAGCGTAAACAAGAGCTGGCGCAAACGCGGCGTAGGTGGGTGCCCCTTCATTTCTCTTTCCCCAACCGTTCAATCTCCCCTTCTCCTACCCCTTCGACCTGCACTGCATGTTTATATCCCCCGAATGTTTGTATTGATTTGCTTCATATACCCGTGCAGCCAGCACGCTAGTGCGTCGTTCTGTGGAGGTTATGAAGCAGCATGGCGTAGACGAGGCAAGTACTTCACAAGTCTACGTGGATTTCTGACTTCTTACTCCCCATCTTGATACCCCCAACTCTGTACGGGTCCGCACAAAATATAAAACGTCATTAGGTTGTTCTTGAAACCGAATACGACAATGTTGCCGCTCTCGCTCTTTATGAGTCCCTTGGGTTTATTCGAGAGAAACGATTGTATCGATTTTATCTGAACGGAAAGGATGCTTTCCGCCTTGTCCTTGCGATTCCTCCCGACGAAGACGATGTCCCGTCCCCGTACCGTAATCGCCTGCCAATCAAGGTTCCGCCCCTGGCTTACCATATTGATGACGAGGACGAGTCGGAGTAATCGCTATATGGCGGTACTTGTTAATCCTTACATATATCCCCGTTCATTCCCTGGGGCTTCATCACCGGTTAATCCTTAATTCCCTCCTCTATTTAATTTCACCTTCGACCTTCGTTTTCTTACTGTTTTTTTCATCACCACACGAACACCGCTCACCTCATGCCATGTATGACCCTTCTTTCTTGATCACTGTATACTACCCAAGCATTAATATTCTGTACTATGTGTAACAACTATATAACTTTTTGCAGCTGTGTCCACTCAGTACTGATTGTGTGTTCCAGGACGGAGCGAGATGAAACAATGCGCACCATTCCCGGGCCGGCGGTCTGCCGGCACGCTGTTACTCGTATTCCTTCTGCCACTCTGAACGGTTGTGACTAAGTCTGCTGGCCCATCTCTTATCCTGTTCTCTAAAATCCAATGTCAAATAACGAATACACACACTGCAGAACCACTTGCGCACAACATTCTATGTACATACCCCACTCTCTTCCCACACCTCCACCCGTTCAGCATACGCGTCCACAACCATGCCAACACCTAGCAGACCAGGATACCAACAGACGACAATGACAACAACGGACCAGCTGGGTGAGCTTCTGCATGATCCGGAATGATAGCGACGATCGTGGGCAGCCAGCTGCAACCAGTCACTGATGAACAGCGATGTCAACGACCGCCACCGTCATAGGCTATTTGTCGGTCAGTTCTGCTGCTACGGAAACAGGTGTTGACGACGGCAGCAATCTCCCGAAGCAACTCCGTTTCAGTGACGTATATATGATGAAGATCACCACCACCATAGACAGCTCGTCAGCAATGGGCGGCGGTGACGACTGCCACCACTCTGGACAGCCTGCAGTCAGCAACAAATGATGACCTGCCTCAGCAGCCAATGCAGCTGATGTGGTGAATGATAACAATGACTGTTACCATGTGGGTAGCCCAGTTCTTCCGTCCGCCAGGTTCGCCCCAGGGGCCTCAGTTGGTACGGGTGAGAACAGCGAGAATTCTACTGATGAGTCTGAGCCAAACGCGCACGAGAAGTCAGTGCCCATTCCAGTGGCATGGTGCCCAGGCTTCTGGGATATGCACTGACTGCTTGTGCGGCACTCGTTCAGGAGCGCACGGTATTCGTTAGGATCGGTTCGTTGATCCGGGTCGTTTTTGGTGCACTCATCACACCAGCAGCTATACAAAGCTGGAAAGCCAGCCAGGAACTTAGAGGGTCTACAGATACACGATGCAATTCGAGTATGTTGGGTATCTGGAGGTGCTGTTGGGTAGGTTCTTGCATTTTAAAAAAAAAGAATGCGGTTGGAATATCAACTGAAGTGTGAGATTGTCCAGGTCTGTTTACTGGTCTTAGCGCTGTGCTAAGGGAACAAATTGTGTCGACATGGAGCGGAGCAGGCCTCTGTGACGTTCTCACTTGGGGAGACAGTCCACGTACTACTAGAGTAGCTCCTTTCGCGCGTGTTTGTGACCGAGATGGAAGCCATTGGACCCGTGACGATCCCCCTTTGCAAATCTCCGGAAGTAATCTCGACCAGGTAAGTGGTTGATGTCCTCCGGGCTCTATGGCCGGACCGGTATTTGACTATTTTTTTTTTACACTGATAGGACTTTCTTAGATGCCTCGGCGGTATTACTTGGATAGAATTCAACCCCCGGGTCAAGGCTGAGCGCACAATGCCATAAAAGACCACTGTTAGTGCTAGGTCAATTGTTTCTTCTAACATGGTGCTTAACTACTGACTTGTTTTACATGACTTACTTCTTAATAATACATTTAGCACGCATCCTGGGATCCCCGTCGAAGGGCTGTGGTACTATTTGGAATGTTAGTTTTGCATCTGATGGTCAATCAAATGATCATGCCCCGAGTGGACCATTGAAGGAAAGCTCATTGCCACAAAATTCGTGGATCAGTGATGTCAATCTTGTATACATTTGACAGGTATTCCAAGCTGGCTGCTAGTAACATCTGATTAGTAACTCACCTTCGATGATCCAGCAGAAAATATAGGCTATGCGAGGAGTGAACACCAGATTCTGGGAGATGCTCATTAATGGGCTCAGGGAACTGAAAATTGATGCCGGAAAACCCAAAGTATTGAAAATTGGTGTCGCAAAAATGTGCAGCAAACTCGGAGTACTGAAAAAGGTGCCCACCAGGTAAGTACCAGTGACAGGAATTAAGGCGATATCTGTGCCATGACTACTTCACAAAGTGTGACGTTGCATGGGGGCATAATAAGTCCCTCGCTGTCTTCCTGAGGAAGCTCGGTTCACAGGGGATGATCAATCCAAAATGCTGGAAAGGCCATTGACCCCAAACATAGGGCTTCAACCTGTTGCTTAGCGCTCGGCTTAACCTGATCCGCGTGGTAATTTTGCCTTCTCGCGAGTGTGATACGTAGTATTCAGTATTCACCCATTTTTTGGGTGGGGATATTCAGGGGTTTTATGAACCAGATATGGAGATTTCTTCGCACACAGTTCATCCTCCCCTCGATTTGTCAAGTCAGTGACTTGTTGTTTTCCATGGAGTCGATATCGAGGCTGAGGAGCGAACTATTGACGACGCTTAGCTCGCACGGCCATGGCGAACAGGATCTCTTTGATGAGCTCATGCTGCAAAAGTCTCGTCTACAAAACCTCTTTGATGTCGGTCCAAGTTCACCACAGGAACAACGAGAACTACAGATCGGTACGTTCGTCTTCATTTTGGTACTGTCCATTCACAAACGCGTTTTTACTCCAGGAAGGGTCACACTTAATGGAAGATCACTCGCAGTGAACGCAGACTTTGCTCAACAGGCGATATTCCTCGCTCAGCAACTGAAGTGCTCGGAGAAATATGTCGCCAGTATACTGCACTCAATCATGGCACAGAACTCCAACATCGACTCAGTCACTGCAATGGAGGCAACCGTGGTCGAATTCCACAAAAGACGCCGCCATCTCGTCGACTGTCTACGCTTCCTATTTGAGGCTGCAGATTCTGCCCAGGTGCCAGACACACCGAGGTTGTATGTCAGGCTCGAAACATTCCTGAGGCAGGAACTGGTTCCGACGGTCAAATTGGACGGAAGGGACGTGTCATTGGCATATCGAATATTCAAAGAAATCGAGTCTTTGGGCAACGCTGTCTCCGATGCATGCGCCGCAAAACAGAGTGCCACTAGCAACACGGTACCCCCTGGCTCAGGCAAGTTGCAGTTTCCTTGGTGTCGAGTCCTTCGTTTACCCAGATACAGGCGTTCAGCCTAGACTTGGCTACGACGTGTTGAACGCGCGTTACGACTCTCTCAAATACGAACGACGACATCTATCCACCGTATACTACCAACTCGCCTGCCTCGGGTACTTTTCCTCAACCGATATTCAAAGAGCGATCGACTGGATATCCGCCAACGCAAATGACTCCATGACGTTCTATATAGTTACCGCCATCCTCGCCGCCTTTGACCCCGCCGACCCTCAGACATATGTTGGTAGAGTGCGCCGAAGTCTCGCCACGGACAAGTCCATGATATCATTTATGAAGAATAAACTTGGTCCTTCCAACTGGGAAGATGCAGGGCTGAAAGCTGTCGTCACACTGAAATGGACGCTCTTCATGACCGAAACGCGTCATCGTGATTCATCTTTGGAAAACCAGGAAGGGTTCAAGACAGAAGAACTTGAATCACAGATATGGAACGCAGTGCAAGGCGACGCATTCCCGTACCTCGTCACTGCCCTCATTCAGCTCCAGAAGCGGTCATACAGTTCGCTGCCCAGTTCATACGCACACCTCGTTCAAGTTACGTCAGAGCAGGATCTGCAGCGTGAACCACCAGTGGAAGAATTCAAACTCGCCGTCCTCAACGCGTTCGACGTGCTTGTGCGATCCCTGATCACGTATGCGAGCTCGGAGCTGCGCAAAATCAAACAAAGGCAGGAAGATGTACTTGCGAGCTCGCGGACAGACCGCGCAAGGATGTTCAGATCTACTGTATCTTCCATTGCGGACACTGAAGGCCAAGCTGCGCCGCGGAATGATATCGCCATGTTGTATACCTTTATTGGGATACTGTATTCGACCCTACCCCCTGAGCGCGCTTTGCAATTCTGGGGTGCGACTCCATTTGTTGATGAAAGGCGCCCCTCATACATCGAGGTGACGGAAATGACGGCCGGTAAACTTCCCTCGTTTCTCCAGTGGGCGGTCTGGTCCACACAGGTTCGGGATATCGGTATGATGACAGCGCTCTATGATATGCTAAGCGGTCTAGCCAAAGGCCAGCAGTGCAGCGAGCTGGCGTACAACTTTTTGGCACGTGGTGGAGGGGAAGTCATCCTTGGCAGCAGTCTTCCGGCCGCGTCAGGTTCGTCACATTATAATGCAGGTCAGGTCGTTTCCTGGGCTACTATATTCTCCCTTCTCGAGTCATGGGCGTCACCCTCACCCCCGGCGCGCGCAAATCAGCCTCCTCAACAATCCCTCGCAGCGTCCTTCGGCGGATTTGGCTCGCAAACAAACGCAGCATCGCAGTCTGCGCCACAGATCATCATTGGGCCAAAAGAGGTGCTCCTTTCGCAGGCCTTCCTTCGTCTGCTATCGACAGTTGTACTATACTCGGTCGCCGTACGCCTTGCAATCGCGAACAATGCACAGTTCCGCGCTGTCCAGACGCTTATTTCTCTCCTGCCCCTTGGCATCCCGCTCGAGCTCAAGGGCGCTATATTCGACACCCTAGCGTCGTTCTGTGAACCTGGGGCTGGCTCTGCGGGCGTTGAGCTGTGCAGAAATGTGTGGATGCTCATGGAGAGGCTCGAGGTCATCAACGTACGGGCGGGATCAAGCGCGGGGAGGGTGGGTGGCGTGATGCTCTCTCCTGTCAAGGGAGTCGAGGTGGAATTGGACGAGGTCGAGGCGGCGTATAAACTCTATCCTGCTACCATTCCGTTCCTGAATCTACTTAGCGCGCTGCTTCATACGCCTAAGCGTCTCTCACCAAAGGCCCTCCTCACGAACGCGGAGTCTTTGAACACAATCCCGGACAGCCTCGGTCAGCCATACCGCGTACCTGGTATCGGGCCGTATGTGAGCTTCGTTGTCGACAATGTTTTTGCGAATATCCCAAGGAGGGAGTATTTGCGCCCCTCGGAACGGTGGCGAATGAACGATCTATGCCTCAAGTTTGTGGAGCGCGCCCTCGCTAGTTGGGAGGTAGAGAGTTTACTGAGGACAGGGGAGGAGTGTGTGTTGAGGCGGGAGGACGTAGTCCCACTGCTGACTCATCCAGGATATGAGGTAGTGTCGCGGCTCCTGACAGACTCACCATTACAGGCGAGTATCCTGTCATACATTGTCGATGGCGCCGAAGGGTTTGAGAAGGACTTGGCTGAAGGAGAACCTGGCCTTCGCAACACGATCGTCCGCGTACTCCGCATCACGCAGCGGGTGCTCGAGATTCAGGATATTTTCCTCGATTTATTGTTACCACTCATCGGCGAGCTCGACACTGTACCCCTCGCAGCCACAGTCCATCCACGCTCATATTATACGCGATTTGACCAGGCGCTGGCATACGGTCCGCGATACATTCCTGCTATTGCAACATACGCGGTGTACCCGGCCCATCCGGAGCTTGTACTTCTTGCGGTCAAGATTATCACCCAACTCACGGGATCCCTACCAGTGCAGACTATGCTCAATCTCATCGAACGCAGCAGTGATTCTGAACGGATTTTGAGCGGTTTCCGGCAGTTGCTTGAATCGGACTCGGCGGACGATGTAAGCGCTGCCGAAGGGTACGCTGAACAAGCTACTGGTGCTGGTGCGCCTGACAGAGAGACACATGAGCCACTAGATCAGGCAATAAGGAGCGCAACGCTCGATTTGCTCGCACGCAACACCCGCACTGACCGACCCCACCCAAACATTGCCCATTTTCTCCTCTTCGGTAGCTCAGAGACCAATTATCAGATTCAGGACCCCCATGCACTTGGCGCACACCGTACATGCGCCCATGTCATTATTGATCTGATCAATGTTGGTGTGCCTGTGGTACGCGGGAAGGGAAAGGAGAGGGAAAGGAGAGCCATGGCGTCGATGGAACCACTGTTCACTGTACTTCCGGCGCTGGCGGACAAGTGCTACAGCGTGATCCATAACTTGTGCGTTCATCCGCGGACGTCGGATGCTATGATGCGCTACTTGCGTACGCGCGAGGACTTCTTCGTGCGGCATCTCGCTGCAGTCCCATCCAAAGTTCCCGAATCAACTACCGCGCCCCTGATAGAAGTACTGTATGACGATGGGGCACGCGTGTTGACCAACGTTCCGACACTTCGCGCATTCATAGGTCTGCGGTCGAGGATATTGGATCTTGCGGCGCTGGAGTTACATGTGTTGACGAACAAGGGGCTGCACAAGAGCGTGCTTGATATCATCCAGATTCTGTTCGGCACCGAAGATCCGCATGATGTTGACATTGACTGGGAAGACGGGATTATGCAGCCATTCAAAGACATCGGGCAGGCGCAGCTACGCATTATTGATTTCGTCCGGTCATTGAACTTTGACTGGTCGGACAGTCTCTCTGTCCATCCTGTCGACTTGGAATTTCTTGCGTCTCTCAACCTCCACTCATGTATTCGCCCCGACGCAACTGGGTGTGAAATCGTCGACAAATTGGCGTTGATGTCGCTGCTGACGGCTGCGTCTCGTTCTCTCCACGTACAAGGACAAATCACGACGAATGCACAAGCAGAGAGGCTGAATGCAGAGACGACATACATCTTGGAAAGTTGCGCTATCGAGAATCATCGACGGGAGGTCTCATCTGCTGTCGCTAGTGGTTATGAGTCGTGGCGCAGGCTTTTGGACATGACTCTGATGAAATGCTTCAACAGACTGCTCCATGATCGTCGGGAAAGCATGCTTTTTGACCTTCTACACGTTCTTCCTTCCCTTATCCAATCTGACGTCCAGGAGCGGACGGCCATTTTGCTCTCGGAAGCAATCTTGACGATCATCACAAAACTCCGAGAGGATCGACGCTATCAGATTATGCTCCAGTCTGCAGGAGGCGACCCTGAGGCTGGCTCATTGCCGGAAGAACGATTGTATGCTCTTTTGCGTAGCCTCCTTCAATGCATATTGGACAACGATCGCTCGGAGCTCGTACGTGGCAACCTCTATGCCTGCTTGATCAATTATCTGTACCTTGTATCTGCGGACGATCAAGGAGCGAATACGACGGCATCTGTTAACGTTATCGGTCGACGGTCCATGTCTCTCTCATTATCAGCACTAAATTCGAGGGAAGACCTGTCACTCTCCGACAGCCAGTCTGCGCGAGGCAGCCCGTCTCCAAGGGGGAAGCCTGTTTTGAGCATTAATGCCCTAGAGGGCGGTTCGTTGTCTGTCATGAAGAGCGTAACAGACCGACTGATCAACGTGATATCCCGTGATGCGATCGACGGCACGGAGGTGTGGAAGACGGTCGCGTTCACACTTTTGGATTCGCTTGTCAACCTTTGCCGTGCAGAGAAGTCGCGGACGCTGTTGACGGCATTGGTTCGGCATGGGTACCTGTCGAACTTTGTCAGAAGCTTGAAGGAGGCGGAGATGCCATTGCAACATGTTCTGAAGCCTGATCCTGGTGAGGAATGTCATGACTTTTACTGGGACGGGCTATTGACTGATCTTGCAGACGATTTGAATCCGCTCTACGTCTATGAGGCGAAAATGTCACTATTTACGCGGATGGCCCAGATTAGGCACGGAGCTGAACGCCTCCTTGAAGCACAGGTACTACCCGTTCTTGCACAATGCGAGTTTTTGGACACGAGACCGGAAGCTGATCAATCATTCATGGGTCAGTGCACGTTCTAGACTAGTTGGCGGAAGTGTTTAACACGGTTGACAGAGCATGACTCTTTCCTTCCGTCTGCGATCCAGCGTTATCACCAGCTCTTTATGCCTGCTTTGCAGCTAGTGGTTGCTATGCTAGCTTCACTTGGTGTGAAACATGCAACCGCTAGTCATCAAGTGAGTGGACGATCGCGATATTTAGCTTCTTTTGCACTGACATTCTTGGAATTAGGCACTTGACTTCTTGTCTAGTCATAGAGATACGATCATAATCTTGCTCAAGAATGACTCTGAGGAAATTGGCTTGTCGTACGTTGAAGAGGTCCATCTACTGGTCTCGCTCAGTGGGAACCTCCTGCCCTATGTACCCAAATCAGAGCTAGTGAGTGACGGGTGACTTCTACTGGATACCAGCTAAAGGAAGATAGGCGTCCATGAACACTGGCTTTGGTGGAATCCATGGCGCGATCCTGGGCTTGGCTGCAAGATGTCTCGGCCAAGAAAATTGGTGTAGATTTGTCAAGCCGCAGACTAACAGCGAAGTCCTCGACGCAGGTGTCTTTGCCCCTGGGCACATTTCCGAGACCAAATTCGATGCCGCCGTTCGACACAAGGTGCTTTTGTTGCGAAGAGCTGTTATTGAATATCTCGGCGCTGCGAGCGACTTTACGGGTGCGCAACATTTCGAGATTAGTTGACAAACCTGTCTGACAATGTTACTATCTTGATGTAGAGCCGGAGATCACTCTAGTAATTTCCCCTGTTCTTTCGGTACCTCGCCATGATGAGCGACCATCGAGGTTCATTGCTACAATTCCCACTGTCGGCAAAGCAATTGAAACGTTGAACGATCTCTGTGACGATCTCGCCGCTGCATTGAAGCAGACCGCTGATCTGTCAGCCGAACTGTCGTCAAGAGACAATATCCGGGTGGACAATATCGAAGAGGCGAGCGATGCACATATGTTGTGGGGTGCTCCAAGCGCTAATCAGTTTCCTACAGATCGTTCACATTCCTGACACCGCGTTCCTCCAGGACTTCGACATGACGCAAAAGCGGCTATTGATCCGCCAAGAATACTCTCGTCTCAAGACCGAAATGCAAGACGAGGTAAAGACTGCATTAGGCACCATCGAAATGCTATTGCTCCTGCTTTGGCGACATGTTGCCAGCTACATCGAAACTGATCCAGCGTACCCTGCTGCCCCCCAACCCCCCAACCTCAAATCGTCCATGCGCCTTCTTCCTGCGCCGGATGCAGAGTCATTCAAGTCGGAGGTGGGCAAGAAGCTCGTGGGCCCGTTGGTGAAGATATCCAATCTCAATTTGGTGAGTAGTAGTACGCCCTAAATGTCAACGCGTGAGTAATGATGGTGATGATACAGAATGCGGAGAACGTTGGAGCGGACTGGCCGTCATATCAGGGATACATTGATATTATGTCCCGGAGACTAAGAGATACAACCGGGCTGCATGATGTGCTTGAATAGATAGCTGGGTATCAGGGTTGTACATCTCCGCATCTTCACCTGATATTCAATTTTGCATGTTCACATTACTCTCGCTGTCGTTGTAGTTACTCAAAACAGAAGCTTCAAGGGCTTCATTGTCAATTGCAATCCTGCTGATTGGTTTGCAGCCATGGAAGTAATTGTGGATGATGTTGAATGGTAGATAAACAAGGATCTGATGCAGAGTAGATAAATACTAGGTTACGCTGAGTACTTACAAGGGGGCTCGAACAGGTGGATGGAGTTAGAAAGGGAGAAGACTTCCCGCTCCTCTGAGGGCGATCTGTCCTCCAAAACGGAGAGTCTGAGCGCCACCTGGGAAGTAGGCGAGGACATAGGCGGTAAGCGCGACGACCTGCAGTGAAAAGATATTCAATATGCATCGAGGACACCGACACGAAAGAACCATACCTGGACTATACCAGCTAATAGAGAGCCAAGGTAAGAGTGCACCTAGTGTCTCGTCAGTCAGTAATGCAATGCGGAGTACCTGCAACTCACCCCAAGGGAGAAGTATAGTGTGAGTCCCAGACTGGAGAAGTAGACCACGGAGAAAGGCAGGCGTTCTTTGGAGATTAAGTGCTTGACGTGGTTCATAGGTCCGACTAGGATCGAGAAGCTGCGCACGCGGCAAGTTGGTTGGTTAGTCAAATCGAACCATGTAACTTCTGGAGGTGCAATTCGCTCACCCAACCATGACAAGCAGGCTTCCTACACTGTCAAAGCGATATGCGGAATGAAAGTGAGCAGTAGTGATGGTCCCTTGTGAAGCGGAGCCCACCTGAATGCGAGTGCAAACTTTGCTGGGCGTACTGGGAGCCACGGTAGTCCCATGAACGCAAAGAAGAAACACACGACTGCTCCGATCAAGCACGCTCCAAAGCCAAGTAACCTGAAATACCCAATAACGTCTTAGAATACGGTCGTCACGATATGAGGAATGGAGCCCAGTCCACACTACAATACCTGTCCCATCTTGATAGAGCAAACCAGGCCTCTTCCTCGTTCGACCGTTCACCGGAGCGTAGCGGTATATAATCACCCGAGACCGCGTTGTAGAAGCGCGAAAACGCCGAGGGTTGGGCTTGTTGAGCCTGTTGTGAGTCATCGGTGATGCCCCTTGCCCATCGGAACTGGGATAGATTGCTTCTAAAGCTTTGTTCTGTGGTTTGTGGAGGCGCCATTATTTATTGGACAATGGTTAGATCTTTAGTGGTGCGTGGGTGAAGCAACGGTGGAGAGATTGGGTAGTGCCTGGCAAGTTGAAAAGGTTAAACCACAACTACATACCAGGGACAAGTAATAATTAGCGCTTAGCTGCGGTACCTTTGCCACGCCTTGACTTCGAATAATTAATAGTACTTACTAGTGTTGCAGGCGGCCTTGCTTCGTATCGTTTCAAACGTTTCGTACTAAATTCATATTGGACAGTACTACATACGCCATAGATCTACACTATTGCCAGTGTATCAACTTTGCCTTTCAACACACCAGCAGAGTCTGGGACGAGCAAGAATGTGATAAAAGATGTAATTCTCCTATATTCATTCTGGGTAGTTCCGTTAAGAAGAGTGTACTGAATGGTTGTTCCATGAGCAGAAGCCTATCATCAGTCATGGCGGATGGGTCAAGTAACCGAAGGCTGCCGATCATATTATGGGATTGCTTTTTTCGATGTTTTCAAGCGCCTGCTACAAAGCGACTTTGATGGGCTCTAGGCCCACCGTCTGAATGTGGACATGAGCTGCGGCAGTACTGGTATCACTCGAGTCAGCTCAATGAATTTGACCCAATGGATAACACATGGCAGGAAAAGCCTGGCATCAATGAATTGATTAAGCGGTGAATGCTCACTGAACGTTGAACCCTCAACGTTCAGCGTTCAACCGTGCATCATCCACTCCGGTGTTAAAATTAGTAAGATGTCCGGAGAGTACCAGGGAAATAAAGCTCTAACGCAGCTCGACCAAATGTGATAACCTCCTCCAAGTCATTTATAGTACCCTGTTTTTCGTACCGGAGAAGAAGCAAAGTGTGGGGCAATGAAGTGAGTATGACCGATCGGAATGAGCCGCCGGACGGAGGTCCAACGCGGCTTGACTGAGCGAATTAACTTGCTGCAAGTTGGGGATCATGGCCTATTTTCGGTACCTCCACCATAAGCAAAGTGCAAGCGAAGAGAGTGACTTGTGACGATCAGGGTGACCCTCTGGGTGTAGGTCCAACGCTGACCGATGCACCGCAATGACCTCGTCTAAATCCACATTTTCACCTACATATCTCCAAGACTCTGTTCCGCAGGGCCTTCAAATGCTATAGCCCGACTGGTACCTCCTGGGAAATGACGTTCCAAAGCTTTCCGATTTCGCATGATCTGGTGGTTCAAGTTCGTCCGTCTGCTGCACGCGAGGTGGAGGTTCACCACCACATTCGCGGAAGTCTGGTCTTCTCGTACACTAAGGCGCGGTAGTTGGAAGAGAAACTCACTAAATCTTGCGCAAGACAAAAGTACGGTGGTTGGACGACGTGGAAGTCAGACTTCGTTCCGGCCAGATAGAACTTGATGTTAACAGACGGTATAGAGCTCGAAGACATGAGATCTGCGAGTAATTCATAATAATAATATGGAATTAGGGGAGAGCCTGTGACGAGGGTGAGGGAAGAAATGAGATGAGAGACATAAAGATGGCACCTCCCGGATTGCGGCAACAAGTTTGAATGCGAGGTAGGTGGCTGTAAGCCAATCGGGTTAAAGACCAAGTTCACATTTTGCCCTGGAAGGCCGTGTGTTCGTCCATCCAGACGGAGAGTATGTACGATGTACCGCGACTCAGGGCACAGTATTGTTCGGGCTTACAAGTTACTTGTGCACTGGATCATTGAACGAACTAGCTGATATGCATAAATGCTTGGTCAACGCTCACTCTACACCCTCCATCGCCATAAACAACAGTGTCTCGAACGTGTCATCCCCCTTTCTTGCAGGTGTGCCCCTGGCGCCAACCCCATCAATGAGATCCCAGTCGGAGGGTGGAACTTCCCATGCGAACGACTCGGGGCGGCGATACGCAACAAAGATGAATATGCGGTCTTGGCTATCAGCGTCGACGGCGCCAAATGTAGACCACCATTCACCAAGTTCTTCTGACATACCGCCGTCATTGCAATGTGTTGCACCCCGACGAAAGAGAACAGGTTGGAAAGTAAACCACAGTCCAAACGCACTCCAGAATGGCGATTCTTTCGGAAGACTTCGTATTTTGTATGATATGACAATTTTAACAGGTTTGCTGTCCACTGAGGTTGGGAAGGACAGTGAGGTAAGATGGATAAGCGTGCGCAGGAGAGGTGCGAAGAGTTCTGGAAAGTACACCTGTGGGGAAAGCGGTTTGAAGTCTCTAACATCCAATCGGAAATGAATACCCACAAGGTCGCTACAGATGATGTGAGTAAGTCTAGGAGTACGAGGCATCCGTGAGCCACAGATCGTACTCGTATTTCTGCACCAGCCCAGTTCTTGCGCGATCGAGATAGGATGGTCTATATTTCCCCAAGCTAGGGGCCGCACAAGCACCCTCGATCCCTTGGAGGAAGTGGAAAGTGAGGATACAGATCCTGGCTTGCGGAGGTTCTTCTCTAGCAAGGGGCACACATCTGGTAGATCTGTTGCGACTATGATTCCGTCCTCCGGGAAGAACGTGGAGTCTGCAATTCGCCCTGCGACGATTCCCGTCCCAGAGCCTAATTCGACAAGCACAGGAAGCTCACCCGCTTCCTCGCAATCAAAAAATGGTGGGTCGAACTCCAAGGGGTGCAGACAAGCACCATTGTTGGAAAGATGATCAGCGTACTCGCACATGGCGAGCGCGGCTTCCCTGCCCACACATACAGATCTATCTTTAACAAACCCACATTCGGATGTGGTCAGAAAGAGAGCGAGGGGATTTACCAGACCCTGCCTGCGATACCGTACTTCTCGATCGCGTCGCGCTGGGCTGCGATTCCAAAGGCGTTGCTGGTGGTGATATGCTCTTGGAGCACGGTGGGTGATATAGAGAGGCTTGGAGGAAAGTTGGGATGGTAGTTCATGACTTTCGTCGAAAGTGGAAGTTCCAAACGGAGATTTTATCTTGTGCAGGATTCCAATTGCCCATACAAAGCTAGTCTATGCAATACGTGCACTACTCGCCTCAATACTCACCCCAACCCCCTGGGTCTTCTCCGTGTCCTTGCAGGAGGCCACCGTACCAATGGGAGATGTACTGCTGCCATGCAGTGCACCCATCGGCAAGGCGTTGTCTGCTGAGATGAGTTTATCGACATATGTCTCCCGCGCGGGCAACAGGACAGATGTAACGTAGTACACTACAGACGCGACGAAGAACTGGGGTCGAGTCATCGTTATCATCAGAGGCATTCCATGTCAGGACCTTTCGCAATCGCACTTACCCCATACATCCAGGCGATGTCGAACAAGTGTGTCGCATTACCGATATTCACACCCGGATTGATAGAGTGAATCAGACCAGGCATCGTTGGGCCAATGGTGACGAGTATGGCCACTACGGCACGCCAATTCTATATGGTTGTTTAGATGAGGGTTAGAAAGGGGACGGGCAAAGGCGACTTACGAATCCGTGAGTGTAACGATATCGGCCGCTAGGATCGTACATCGCGGGAACGTCTACTCTGCCTCGGTGAACCAGCCAGAACTGTACAATTATATGAGGCAATGGATAGAGCCAGCAACTGTCAGCGGGACGCACGTCCGTAATCATGATGCCTGCAATCGGGCCCAGAAAGATGGTATATCCATTCATGAAATTCAAAAAGCCCTGAGCGCTATACGAATGAGATAGAAATCCCAAAGTCGAAAGAAATGGACGGTGTACCTGGCCAATATGTCCCATGGACAAAGTGCCCATCCTCCGATGAATGCGCAGATGATCTGACCCCGTCGGATGTTGATGTACTGCCATACTCGTTAAGTTCACCTTTAGCAACATTGCTACCAAAGCAGAGCTACTCACTTTGGGTAGTAATACGGTCATGTCATTTCCAGCACTGAGAGAGTTGGCACTGATGTTGGTTCCGATGGTGGATATTAAAAAAGTGAGCGAGGCGAAGAATGCTGCAGCACGATTATCCCAGCGGTCGATGAGTAGAAGTGGGTTCCACAGGACCTCGCCGTAAAGACGGATACCGGCGTTTGTGACGGCGATACCTGCGAAACTGGAGAGTGTAAATACAATAGGTATGACGAGGGGCTGTACGAATTGGCTAAGGAGGGGTGGAAGGTGATTAGTCTTTGGACGGATGCAAGGGGTTGCTCACGCTTGCTCGTTCTTGGCATAGCGCTTTTGCATGCAAACATTAGGTCACTAATGCTCCTCCAGTTGCGAGAACACGTACGGTAAAATCGGGTATGTTCACGGAAAGAGTGGCATATGCGCCGAGAGCGCTGTTCATAGCGCTTAACCAGCTCCATGTGAGTTGGCTACCAGATATTGTAGCGCGCTGGGCGAATAGTCCAGTAGATGGAGGGACACGAACAAATGCCCAGATGACCATCGCTAACCAACAGATCGGAACTATAATACCCTTGATGAGGAATAGCCATCTGATTTTGTGCGGTGACAGAAGCATGAATGGGAACTGGATGATCCAATACAGTACATAACAAAGGAGACCTGGGGCAAGTGGTGCACAGTGAATGGTTGGAGAAGAAAGGCTACATAAAAAGGAATACCAGAACTGGTGATGTTTGCATTGGAAGGGAGATGATTTGGAAGCTCCGCAATCGACGGCCAAATAGCTTTCAGCATCTATAGTTGTCAAATGGTTCATATAGTGAATCATTGAATAGAATGGGTATGCTCACCTGGTATATTGTCTGTGAACCGATGTATGTCTGGGCAATTCTGAGCTAAAGTGTCATGCGAGTCGGTACAGACACCGAACGAACCTGGATGCTGAACCAAAACATGGCAAGAATGACACGACTCAATACTGTGAAGTAGCTGAACCAGAAACCAAAGGACGATCGGTTCAATACAGGAAATGCGATGTGTAATCTAGCACCGATAGTGCCAGTCATGACCATGACCACTGATATTATGACATAGCCTGTGGCAATGCAAGGTAGTGCCTGACGCCTTCATCGTTCTCAGTGATTTGGGACATCGTAATCGCTAAAGCAAATGTACCACGAGAGGCCAATTGCCAGCATCGAACTTGCCAACTCCCAAATTGCCACGTTGGTTGCGTCAGAGACCCAATACGTTACCTTGTCGAAAACGTAAAGCCAAGTCTACGACAGAGAAGGTTTCACGCACATAGTTCCATGCCCTTGAGAGGGATGTGCGTGAACAGGAGGGATCATCGGCTCTGATACAACAAATAAAAGAGCCAACTTACGTCCAATTTCTCAGTCGGGGTGGAACAGGGTCCATGTCCTTGTTGCTCCAGCCATGATTTGCAAAAGTGGTCTCCTCGGGTTCGAGTGCCCATTTGGACGGTCGAAGGGAGTCGAGGATATCGATGGCCTTGAGAGGCATTGGTAGGAAGCGAGGAAGCGCGAGTCGAACCAACGGAATTCCTGATCGCGCGTTACATGATTCTGCCGGATCTCCCTATTCAGACTGGCAGATGAGCTGGCCATGAACGACTCGTTGATCGTCTACACTTGCACTGCAGTTCACTTGGCCGACGTCGGGATGTCACCGCGAACCCAAATTATGCGCACAACATTTGCCTCCGCACCCAGAGACTCGCCGCCGTCTCAACTCAAGAGGCTAGCTAGCAGTCACGTGTCGCACCAGCAGAGGCAGCCCAACTGGAAATGATTTCACGTCGACCTACCGTATGCCCGCTAACTTATCGATGTTTAGGCTCTTCCCACACACTCCCTCTACGAATCCATCTAGCACTTGGAAACATTTCCAATGTCTGATCCATTTGACGTGATTCCGTTCGAGGTATGTAGACGCGTATTCGCTGCGATCGGCCTGACTTCAGCGTACCACATATGACCAGGATATCAAAGGCAACTGGAAGAAACTCGGGTCGGGTTCCTTCGGTAACGTCTACAAGGGTCAGCGCATCATCCCTCCACCGGCCAGTTTGATGGACACCCTTCTCAGGCTCCTACCTCGGGATCGATATTGCGATCAAGGAGGTCCTGCCATCGGATAGCTACGACGTGGCAAAATACTTCGAGAGAGAATGGAGGCTCATGAAGTGAAGCGTTCGTTATGTACTTTTCCTCATCGCTCACTCGTAAGGAATAGGGAAGCCCGCCATCCCAACGTCGTGTTATACCTTGGCCTTTCCCGTGCACCACCTTCGGATGGACGAATATTTATAATATCGGAGTATATCGAGAATGGTATACGCTCTGTTACGTGCTTTCGTGCCAGTGAACACTCAAGGTTTATCAGGGAACTTGCGAATGTATATATGGGATAAGAACAAGCCATTCCCATGGCGTCTTCGAATATCATTTGCCACAGATATCGCACGAGCCCTCGCCTACCTCCATGCTCGCAAATGCATCCATCGCGACCTCAAAGGTGAAAATCTACTTGTCACAACCAATGGTCGTCTCAAAATCACGGACTTTGGATTCGCCCGGATCGCAGCACGGAACGAAGAAGAGAGTAAGCGGTTGACGTTTTGTGGAACTGACTCCTACATGTCCCCCGAAATCCTCCTCAGTAAAGAGTTCGATCTTCCTACTGATATATTCTCTCTGGGCATGATATTCTGCGAGATCGCATCGAGGAAACTGACTGATGACTATCACTTCAAGCGAACTGGTCCCATGTTTGGCATAGATGCGGATGAAGTGCGAAGGCTGGCAAATACCGGATGCCCACCCGCCTTCCTCGCACTTTGTTTGGACTGCGTAGCCGTGGACCCTGCCGCCCGACCGACGACGCGTATGATACTCGAACGTTTGAGGGAGATAGAAACAGAGGTATTGGCGCGGCCCGAGACGGAAGACCTTCACTTGGGCAGCATTCGATTTATGTCGGGCGGTAAACGAAGGGGTGCCCCTCCACGGATACCCAGCTTTGGTATGGGTGTTGGGAATGACATAGGAAAGAAAGAGGATGCCGTGGCATCACTTTCAAGCGATGAAGAGAGTACAAGCGATGACGAGGCGGTAAAAGCCATTCAAAGTGCTCCTGTCAGTGTCGAGTCCAGCTTTGACTTGAACGGAGCTCCCAATGGTGGGTTCCCGCCACTTGTAATAGGCAGTGATTCTTGATTCGTTACGAAGATGATCGCGAGAGCGAGAACAGCACGCAGCCCCTTCTGAATACCTCAAGTAGCTATACAAATTATAACACCGGGGCACATGGCGCGAACATTTCTAATGCTCTTTCTCTATCTTTATCATCTGTTCTTACGATTAAGCCAAATTTGGACCCAAACAGCACCCCCGATCCCATAATGCCTGGCACAGCATCCCCCGCAGAGAGTTCTGCACTGCCAGAATCAGATTCCATGCTTTCTGTCCAGACACATATTTCATTTCGCACGGCACCGTCATCCGTACCTTCAACCACAGCTGCCACCAATGGCCACTCCGCAGTCCAAGCAGTCCACGCCTTACATCGATTTACGCTGATCCGACCCGGCACTAAACGGTTACCTACAGCTTCGCCTGGACGGTGCCTCGAGGGTGGATGGAATCCCCTCGAGCTGTTCTTCCCTAATGGCCTCCTTGGCCAGAAGTGTGATATTTGCGCGAAGCGAATAGGGCGGAAACCTGTCCTTGAGTGCGATGACTGTGGTCTTCGGTGCGTTTTCACCATCTCGTTATGTAGGCCCTTTTCATCTTGGAACGGTAGTGCTCATGTAAAGTGCGGGGAAGTCGCTCCTCGTGATTGTGGCATGCGGATATTGCAATCGGTCCATCCGCAGGGTGTTCAAATGGGAGATTCCCCGGTGTTGAAGGCGCGCCAGAATAACAATGCGAAGCATGTGCCGCTATCATCAATAATGCGATGAGGTTCTTATGGCTCTCTGCATTCTCTTGTATGAATAACCTGTTCTCCCGGTTAGTGCCCACTGCCTCATGTTCGTAAATCGATTCGTGGGTCCCCCCCTCCCCTCCCACTTTTCCATTACCCAACTAGAAGCTAGTTAACAACTTAAGATAGACTTTAGTTCTGAAATGTAGGCAACTGGTTAATGATACTTAACTAGTTTCGACCTCTCATGTAAATGCTGCAAGTATGGATCAGACCAATGGATCAGCCCTGTATTGATAAATCTGGCCTGCCCCTTTGTTCTTGGAATCGTACATCACAATATTATAAATCTTGCATCTATACATGTACAATTTAACAGAACTGCTGCTTGAGTCAGAGCGAACACCCTGTCAAGTACGTTTCCCAGCTGCTATGGCCTTCTTCGCTTCAACTTCTGCAGCTTTGGCTGCGAAAGGATACAAGGCATCATGTGAGATTTGCAACACGATACAAATATCATCACAGGACGAACCTTCAGCCTCTGCCTTACGTTTCGCCTGCGCAGCTTCTCGCTCTTCTCTAATCTTCTTGAGACGAGCGAGGTCGGCCTGCGCTTCAACAGTTTTTCCAGCAACATGAAGCTGTTGAATGCATTGAGATGAATTTCATAAGGGATATCCTACGGAGGGGCACACCTTCCAATACCGATCCTTGGCCTCCTGTTTCTCTTTTGCCTCCCTATATCACGACACTAAGACGCCGCATCAAGATCTTATTGCATTCAGACACACCTCTCTTTGCGAGTGGGCTCCCGAGAGCCAATGTCCGATATTGTCAGTTTCTTCTGTACATGGTTTGGGTTAATAAGGTCCGGGTCCTCCTCCCCTTCTTGTTGCTGCTTCTGGAGCTTTTCCTGGGCCTGCTGTTTCTTCAGGGCACGTCGCTCCTCGCGAGTGGGTCCGACGGTTGGTCCAGCATCATCCTCGTCTCCGGATTCCTCGTCTTCCTCTTCCTCTTCCTCTTCTTCCTCTGAATCATCCGAGCCGGATCCAGAGTCGCGTTTCTGGCGCCTAGTGGGTAAAGATGACCCAGGATGATGACCTCGTCACTGAGAAGAACCGTACCCGTCCTTGTCCACGGAGACAGCTGTCCCTTCATCGTTTAGTTCGAGATGTTTACTGAGGACGTATGGGATGGACGGTGTCAAGTTCAGGGTAGGAAGGATCGCATGGGTACGATTTAGGGATAACTTACCTGAAATGTCTCCCACCACCACGCTTCTGCTTGAATTTACCTGACTCAATTGGTTGGTCAACGAAGAGCGACATCAATCTGCACCCGATCTTACCTGTTCCTCTGACCATTTTTGCGCTGGGATCGAGATGCTGAGAGAGAAGGAAAGATAAGATGGATGATCGCGTTGTGATTATGTCAGCAGTACCAATAGGTGAACAACTTCCTGGGAGGGTTGCCAGACAACAATATGACGACAATTCCCTCCCGTCTCGCACAGCTGTCCCGCATATCAAGCAGCCCAGCTGAAGCCCGTTTACGGGTAATCGATCTTTATAGAGGTTGGGTCCGTGCGGTAAGTAATACGTCTCTTGTTCGTGTCTCGGCTGGCTTGACCTCTTGGAATCCTCGTCGTTCCACCGAACAACTCACTCCGCTCCGCGCCCTATCATGCCATGCAATTTAGGCACCAGAAATTGTCGAGCTCTACGCTCTCCCCGTCACACCCGCTTACGTCCGACACTGCATCCGACAAAAATTCGAAGCCAACCGACATGTCACTGACCAGCGCGCTATCGAGGTGCTCATCCTTAAGGGGAGACAAGAGCTGCAAGAATCGGTTAACTGCTGGAAGCAGCCAGACCATGTGATGGGATTGCTGCTGAAGCAGAATGAGCGGCCGCAGAGGTCGTTTTTACAGAAGTTTTACGAGGGTGCGTTAATGTGTGCACTACTGTGTGGGGGGTGTGGGGTCATTGACTGTATTTGTAGGTCGGGATGAAGATGCGGTTCGTCCAGCGGCCTCGGGAGTTGTCTAGGACGATCTTTCGGTATAAATTGCATGTACCGTCGCCGACAATAGAGTTGCACATCCTAGGACAACACCATCACGTTCTTCGTATTCTGGTATCTAGACGGTTGCATACGAGTACTCCATACGCGGCGATGGCAGGTGTGAACGATGACGCGACCTGAAGGCCGCCTTGTTTCAAAGGCATTATACCGCGTTGCATAGATTTGCCGCCATGAAAGACAGCCAGACGTCCGTTGGCCGAGTCTCGCTCAACGTATGGAATTCTAGCGTCACATTTATGCGAGAGAGGTACTTGACAATAATCACCTAGAAGCTTGACCAAGCATCCTGATGGCGCTACACCTGGGCGTCTCGAGGAAATGAGGTGAGATGCATTCACAGGTATGGATATCACGCCCCAAGTAACCCATTCCATGACCCAAGATTCCTTTCCATTTGGAAAGCTGGCCTTTTTCACCCCTTCCAGAATGGCCGTTCTTCTGATCCCTATCCTTCATTTAAGGTTTTTCGGGGCGGAAGCGCACATTTACAGTAATGGAGCTAATATTAATATTAGCGGATAAAGCTGTTAGCAACAATCTCCGCACACCAGGCTGCTCGGAGAGGCGACGTACAATTGTGTGTCGTTTGGAGTAGTAAGACACCAGACATATTCGCTCCACGAAAGATAGTATGTGTCGGCTTCATCATCACTTCTCGATATACAACCCCTTCATGACGGATGGAGAACTGACAAGCAAATGAAGAAAATGGCGGAAAGACGAAAATACTAAGAGCGTCTGTTGCCCAACGCAAGTTGTTGAACTTCATCAGGCAGAACCCACCAGCCAACATGCACTCAAAGGCGTGACTATGGAGTAGAATGCGCCGGGCAAAATGTTAACTTGGACGTGATTTGGCGCACACTCTGCAAAGCGAGTGTAATGGCGCGCATGCTTGTGCAAACAGAAAACGCTGAAGGGCGCAGTGGAGCCGAACAAGTGCAAAACAACTCCCATCATGTCGCGCCAATCGCACTACCTTTGCCTCTCCGTCGCCCCAGTCAACGCGGCCCAGCTGACCTCTGGCACTGACGTCGATGTGCTCACGATCCGCAAAGCCCTGCAGGACGCGCTTGCGGAGCTGTTCGGTATCACCGCAGCGGGCACATACATGGACATCCTCGCCGTGACCAAACCAAACGCATCTCCCACTGATGCAGTGGGTGAGCGACGAGCACTAGTATGGGGTGAAGTCGTGCTAAGGATCCATCCATCGTAAGTGTGCTTTTTCTCCTTTCCTTTGTCGTGAGATCTCATACTTGGTCTCCTTGGTTTTCTCGATTTTTTTCGGACGGTCTGTAACGCTACTAACGCGTGTCAACGAACGAACACGAAGGGATGCGCCGAATGTTCTGGCAGCCATTACCACCGCCTCCGCTTCTTCCTCTGTTTCGGCTCGTGCTTCGGAACTTAGGTTCTCTCTCGTCCACGAATCCTCCTTCCTCCCGTCCTTGGCTTTTACGCGAGGCATTTGAACGCGAACACGCTCTGACCACGCTGCTCATACTAATACTACAGACAGGAGTACTTGAACTCCTTTTCGGTACGCACGTGCTTGGACGCGTCCTGCTTGCTGGGGACCACAGGGGACCACGTTCCGTTGACGTCAACTGAGATGATTCACAAGTCCTTTCGGAGAAAGGGCGTGTCTTATGATGCGCAGGTCTGCGTATACAGTAATAAACCACGGCTCCGAGCACTTGCCAAGCACTTGTGCAACCTTCGGACTTGAAAAATTACCCAGTTCTACACCCTGGCTGACAGCAGGCCTGGCTATTTGTCATGCTGTTGTTCATTCTTGCTTGAACATGTTCCAATGGAAAGTTCAGATGCATAGCCTCAGCGATACAGGAGGTGGAGTCTGGACTGGTATTTAAGCCTTGCGTGCCGTCCTCGGTTTTCCCTTCAATCTTGTCTTCGTGGCTAAGCAAGTCATTTACCTACTCCAGTCCCGTTCCGTTCCCCGTACACTGCGCCGCACACCGCTTTCAGGTTCGTTTGACAGGAATCATATAAAGCCGCCCAAATCATTACGCCTATTTCTCACCAACCCACCATCTTCACTACCCGGTCAACAACCGCCGAGTCATACATGTTTCGTCGTACAGTTCGCGAGGGCGCTGCAGATGCCCGAAACAGTTATTCATGGGGACGGGTCACTTTCACCAACCCTCCCCCCGTGCCCACCAACCCTACGCCTCCGCGTTACCCGGGCTCCGTCCCTCAACCCCCGCTCTTTCCCGAGCCGCGCCCCAAGCCTGTCCCTGTCCCACTCCCCAAGGTTCCGCCGCCGCGGTCCAGGGGCTGACGCGTACGGGCCTCTGGCATGGTAGCCGGGTTTTCCCGATCATATCTGGTGTGTAGCCAAGTTCCCACCGACCACACTCTAGCTTATAAGTCGTGCACGCGCTATTCCAAGGTATTATCCACAACTGGTTCAACATTATAACGGCTTGGTCAAAGGCATGGGAGTGAAACATGCCGATGAATGCGTAAAGGTTCGGGGGATCGACAGATTCTTAAATACACTTGTGTCGCGATGTGTCGCAAATCACCGCCTGGTGCTTCGCTTTTGTTTATCAGTGATAGGCGGTTTGTCTAGATGACATCAAGATGTGGATTATAGAAGCTAGGTATACTCGGGGTTGCAGTGCATCCGTAAATGGGTAAATCAGGTGAAGGAGGGCGGAGGGTGGAGAATGGATGGTGGTACTAGGAATATCTAGTTAACATTCACGGACATCCTGCGTGTATTTTCTTCTCCCGAGCCCACTGCACAAAGCCGTCTATCGTCGACGGCCACGCAGCTGTTTTACCAAGTGACGCGTATAGCAAGGCGGGAAGAGGGGGCATGGTCAGCACAATTACTACACAGGGACCAAGGAGAGACACACCCGTCATATCATGGTTTTCAAACTTGGCATCGATCGATTGGATGAAATCTACAAGCTGTCCACAGGACTAGCCTCAATAAGTGGAGGAGGCGCGACACAGACAAGACGCACCATCTGCCATGTATCCTTACTCACCCCCCTCCCCCCCTTCTCTCTCATGTACTCAAGCCACCACTCCGTGTGCACCTTTCCCCATCCCTCCCCACCGTCTTCATTTCCCCCGTCCTCGTCTCCACCCTCTTCGTCCATGTCGACGTCCGTGTCCTTGTAATGGTTGTTGCGATAGCGTGCATCACGGGCATATTTACCATCGGAGGGAGGGGAGGGCGTGTCATTGGAGGACGATGGCTGGTGCTTCAGAGCACCGCCCGAGAGACCGAACGGGAGAAGCAGCTTCCAATAATCGAGGGCAATGTCGATGGCTGTAATGCACGTCTAAGCATGGGCGTCGACGGGGGGTCATGAAGACCGACCTAGGCTACGTTGTCCCTCTGGGCGAGAAAAGTTGAAGGTATAGTTGTACACTGCACGGAAGTAGGATGGATCGGAGCTGAGCTTCGTGCGCAGTCGGGGTCGGGCGTTCTTTAATGATTCGAGCGAGTCGCAGCTGAGAAGGGGGGAGTCAGAATATCGGTAGGGAGAATTTTCTGCGAACAATTACCCCAAGTTTCTCAGACCGTCTATCCAGCCCCTTCTCGTCCACTCCCCTACGCGAGGGGACTTGAGCTCATATGCGATTGCCAGCAGAACGATATCGTCTGGGTCCACAGCGAGATGTTCACAGAGTTGCAGTGTACCGTTCACGGTGATCTCATCGCTGCCTGGATCTGTGATAGTACGCCATGTGGGTATGCCTGTGGGTATGAGGGACGAACGGATCACCTTTATACCTGTCAAATAGGGCGTTGATTTTGCTTATTGATACGTTGGATTCAGGGCGACGGTTCCCCGAGTCCGAATAAAAAGCATCGAGAGCGGCGTCGAGTCGCTTATACCTGTCTACATATCGTTTGGCTTCCTTTTGCCTGCCAGTCGAGGCACGATCAGCCCTGAGGACTGCATCGGCGATTTTCGACTGCACACTTACGATGTGCCGGTGATGGCCAGGAATTCTGAGAGATTCTGTGCGTTTGCTCGCGGCTGTTCGATCGGTGAAATGGACACAAGTCCGAGGCTGAATGCGATGCGCTTACCATGAAGTCTCGCTTGCTTGGACGAGTGGAATCTGCGAGAGCGATAAGCTGACCCCAGATCACGTGACAATGGTTCCATTCCAGCCACTCCCTGGGGTTTCACCAACGCCTCCCCCGCGTTTGCTCACACCCACAGCTGATCGTATTCCAATCCACTGCTTCGTCGCCTATCCTTCTTACGGGCTCATGACGCACACTTCGCATCTTAGATCCCACTCCACGTCCGCAATGACAAGCATCTAGAAGCCTGGAACGCCCTTCGAAGTTTCATTCCCCGGATCGCGCAAGATATGAATACTCCACTTCCCTAGTGTCCATATTAACGACCGAACCCTAGTTCACATGCACAGGTTTATTAGGCCAAAACAAGGAGCACATAGTCCGCGCTAAACCTAATATTGGCATACAGTACGTCCGCGGGATGCACAATGGCCCCAAAGAATCCATCCCCTGTTCCTGCATATACATATGGTAAGTAACAGTATTATGCCTCCACTGCCGTCACATTCGAACCATACGTGTATGAAATGTACGTCAAGACTTTGCCCCGTTCGGCTCGTCCTTGATTGAATGTCCATAAAGTCACCGACAGCACAATCGATCACGTCGATCGGGTATAGTGGGTCACTGCCGTGTGACGTAATACATATCTTTGACTTGGGACTCATCTTTGGCATCTAGGGCAGGCCCGGCGTGCAATATACTCAGTACTAGGTCATCATTTAATATGGAAGTTCTCCTCGGTGCAGTCCGGACTCAGATAGATACGGTGCGCAGGGTTCTTCCCCTTACATACTGTGGATCCCGTTCTCTGGCAACTAGTATTGCCGAGGGGTATGATATGTCAATGTTAGCCCCTCCCCCCCCCTCTCCGCTATTTACCGCCAACCCGCGATGCGAACCGTCGTTCCCCTACTACCCATTTAACGCCTCGTTCTGTTCCGCCCCTTCCCTTCCCGATCGGCAAGTGATATGATCATTGCATTTCACGCCCATGACGCCTTGGTGATCGATATGATATAGACGCATATGCGATCGCGTTCGACTCCCTGCGTTCACCAACCAGGTGTACGCGCGTGCGTGAATGTGTGTGGCGTGTGTGTGCCCTGCAGGAGAGAGGGTTCCGCATACGTCGCTCTTGCCTTCCCCCCTCTCCCCCCCCTCCCCCCGACCTGCTCGGGAATAAGCAAACATCCCTAGCCGTGTACAATCTGTCGTCATGCATACACACATATAATATATACCTCGTGAGGGGAAAAGTTGTCGTCAACTAAGCGATCAATATAGCACCAAATGACATATATCATGGTCTATATGCATTACGGCCACTTCATTTCCTCCGCTTCCCATGGACATCATCATACATACTGCAAGAGGACCGCCATTATATAGGTCTTCCATTTTCCATCTCCAAAAGGTACATATTGACTATGTCCCTCCGTTGATATTACTTGCGCCACCATCATATCGCCTGGATCTATTGCGGGGCACACCCAGATTGTACATGCCCTGTCGTTTGCACACGTAAAAACCTTGGTTTGGGCAATCGGGGGGGGGGGGGGGTACCGTGCAAAGCTATCTTGAGGACATGAGTCTGGCCTCTAGCAATTGATCCACATCAGTGGGTGTGGTGTGGACAGCTGAGCTTCGTACGAATCAGCGACTCTTGGGCTTTACATATAGGATAATTTACCCCAGTCGTCATATACCTTCCTTACTCGAATGGTAATCGCAGAGACAATGTCTCACATATATATAGGAATCACTGATGGAGTTAATACGTACCGGCGCATATACATATATATGAACGTCCGACGCAATCTCCCTCGCTGGTGCAGACCGACTCGGAGCGCTCGGAGACACCCGGAGGATTCAGCACAGCCGTAACGGGCCCCGATGAGTCGACGTAAGGAAAGACAAGTAAGTCTGTATGCGATCCGGGCAAAGCCATTGCGCGCAAAAAAAAAGAGGGGCGTCATGGTAATGGAGGTATTATCAACGTCTCGGTGCGCCGCAAGGCCGTGATAATCGTGCCGAATCGAACCGTACGGTGACAACTCCTTTCGATGAGGTGTGGCAGGCGCGATCAACATAGCTCTAGGTGGGTGTTACCCGCGCCACGGTCGCTGTGATACATGAAATGTCACTCCTGTCCGATAGAAATGCCTCGTGTAAGTCAAGGCCCAGATCTAGCCTCGAACGTACCTGAAGCCCGACGTTTGTGGCGCAGTCTAGCACAGTTTGGTGAAGCGTTTTGGGTAGCTTGTCAGTAATAAAAAGGGTAGTACTCGGGAATTTGGGGATATCCGACGCAATAGTGTCCTGAAGCACATGATCAGCATGGCGCACACTTGTCGCCGGGTCGACAAGTATGGAAAGAGTTACACTACGTCCAGCCAGTCCTATAGCATGCAGAGGGCTGTACACTCACTAATTGGCCATATGCAATACACCCAATCTGGTGCAAGGGAGGAGCCTGTCACAAGCAGCGTCATACGAGAGGAAATCTGTGGTCCGTGTACAAGGAACCGAAGGGCTGAGTAAGAACCGACAGATGCGGGATGGGTTCGCTTGTAACATGACGCCGTCGGCCAATCATCTCGATAGAACGCCGGGTATGGGATCATCATTGTAGTGCACTTCCTCGGGAGCTCCGGTCCGCCATGCGTAAATTCAGGACATGGGTGGTACTAGGACGGAAAGAAAACCGGGTATTGGCAAGGCACAGTAGTGTGGTCACTTGATCGGTGTTGCATCGATTTTCCGACGAGTTCGGATCTTCCCCCACCTCACTGTTCACCAACTTCTTGATACGGTCGCATGACTGCCAGGATCAAAACACTTGCTGATTCGGAGTGCTCAATTGCGTGTCATAGTTGTCATGTGACCGTCTGAACTTTAACCCCCCCTGCTTTCTTTGTTCCAAGTAAGCTAGTAGGTCGCAAGCCTAGACCCAGAGCAGTCTTTGCAACTCAATGAACTAAAACTGACAAAACTGAACCTTGTCATCCAATACAAGTAGACAACTCACCTCTGCTGTGGGGGCCAATCTGCGCGGCTCTCTCCGGTACGATCGGCACCCTTTGGTCCCGTCCTGGCCCAAACTGGGACCCAAGCAATGAAATACATCCTCCGGCGGGGGTCCCCACATCATTCAAGTAGGTACCGATGTGGAGGATGCCATAGCGTAGTCGTTTATTTCAGTGGTTGACAACGATGGTGGGTGCGTACCTGCGACCAATGGAGCTGGCTATAAGCATAAAAGCTGAGTGGCCCGATCGATATGGTGTCATACATTCATCCTGTGCCATGCGCTGGGTTCGCAATTTAGGAAAAGTCGGTTAAGCTCTATGGGTCAGACTCAGGCTCGGTTGTGTCACAATCCCCAACTGCACGCCGTGTGTACCTTCAGCTCATGGGTAACCATGGCGATATTGTAGGTGATTATGGGGACAGGATCCTGGCAGCTTGCAGGGCTGGTTCAGGATGTCACCATCATTGTATCAGGCAGACACAAGTTGAACCGCTAAGGAAGAGCCTATCGAGCGAAGCTATGCAGCTTCAACTCGGCAGGAGTCCAATAAAGGCTTCGCCAAGGGGCAAAGTCTTTGATATTTCTGCCGGCGGTGCAGTCAGGTGCTTATCCATGACGTCGACGATGGGATATGAAAAGACGTTCCGCAGTCGGGCTGCCGTGCTGGGGAGGCTGGGACGTGAGAGCTTTTTCGTAAACTTTGCGCGCTACTATGGGAGCCCCCTGAGGGTGGCACTGGCAACAAGATGTCAGGGTTGGAACGTTGAACGTTAAGCAACGGGTCCTAGTACTAGTGCTATTCGGAATTGCCTACCTCTGTCTGGCCATCCAATCGCTCGCTGGATCTTCCAAGTCAAGATTCGGTCGACTATGCTCGTCGGAGTACTTGCACTTGCACGATCATAGTACGGCGCACGTTCATACTACATACGCCCCCATATGTCATGTGGCGCTGGTGTGTCCTTTAAACGGTGCCCTGAGCTCTGCAGTTGCCAGTTGGAGCAGCTGGAATCCTTCAATCATGCGACTTCACTACAGGTGCCACGTATCGGTATCGCCGTATCGTGTCCGATGTCAAAACAACAGCGTCTACTACGTACTGGACCCAGGGCTGTCGTCCTGCCATGGATGCAGGTGCAAAGTGCGCTTGGAGAGTACTGCCAGCAGCCAGCTTCACAGACCAGCCACTGGCAAGTGCCATGGGATTCATCCGGCGTACGTCCTATCTGTGGCCCCCCATCATGTGTCTCTGCTCCAGTTGGAGGAGGAGGTGTTGTCAAGGCACGACGAGGTGTCCTCTCCCCTTCGAATTTGTCGATGCCGAAGGTCGGCCGTGCCACTGGTTGCTTGGCAAGTTCGAATTGCCGCGAGTCGGAGTAGATGTGTCGAATCTGGGTTCTGCATACCACTTTTTCGTTCCGCTTCTCGAGGTTCTGAACACTTCTAGTATGGTCTTTTCCGAACTTTATTTGTTGCGATGTCCAAGCACGGCAGGCGCAGCACCGCCGTGTGGGTGGGTATCGTGCTTCCTTTTTATCTGCTTCTTCTGGACACTTGGATTCAGGGGGGGAGAGAGAGCGATTCAAGAACCCAGACGAGTGAGAAACCGCCTCTGTGGCAGGCACACATCGCACGCGGCGGGTATCACGAAGCCCTTGCCTTCAAGCTCGGTGGTATGTGCAGCGCGAGATTCGCCAATGGATACCACACCGTCGTCGGTCGAATCCACTGACTGATCGGTGATCACGTCGATACGGTGTGCACTGGGACTGGAACTGGCATCTAGTAGTACATACTACGTCACCATCGGAGTCTTCCCTTCTCGATCCAAGTTCACAAAGTGATCATCATCAAAGTCGCATATAGTCGACAATGGGTCTGGAAGGCGGGCCCTATCATATGTGCCATCATGCCATATGAATGCATGCGAACACCATCGATTTTCCAATGGGATCTTCTTCGAATTCACACTTGATAATATTGATGCGGCGATGAAGTACTAGTACTACTACAAATGACCGCGTTGGCTTCCTCAGCCGTGCGGCGTCATCTCAGGTGAGTCAGGAACTCAGTCCTGCTTCGAAGCGGGTGAGTTGTCCCGCCGCCGCCGCCGCCATCGTCGTCGACCGGTAGTACCAGAATAGCTACACTAGAGTGTGCTATAGCTAGTGCCCGGGCCCCCTATACACTGCATGTACACACACATACATACCATTAGGGTATATATACCCATACCCCATGGCAGGTATCATAGCAACACGGGGCTTACCAAATACCCACCCCCCAAGTTCATTCCAGCTGCCACAATGATGTCCATGATTATGACAGTTCGCCGGGCGTCCGATCTTCGTCCTCGCACGCGGGCGTTTGGCAAGTCCTGTCACTCATTCATATTCACAGATCCCGCGACATTTCCCTGGACTGATCGGACCTGCCAGACCGACATTATTCTGATAGTAGCCCATTTTACGGCGCCGTCATGCATATACATACATATCTCTACTCATTATGGAGTGTGTGTGGTGGTGGTAATACTACAGCTGATATGATCGTTCCCATCTCGACTGAACAACGTTGCGTGCCGACGGTACGTCTGTGCCTGTTGATCACCCTGCGGTAATTGCTGTTCCCCCCCCCTGCCTGGTTTTTTTTTTGTTTTCCAGCGCTCGTCGGCGTCCGAGGCAGTGGGGCGGGTTCAGAACGCTGCTGCTGCTGGCTGCTGCCACCGATCATCATCTGCCACCAACTTCTGAATGAGCGAGATAAGGCCTGCTCACGTCGGCAGCGTTCGCCATGTTATCATCTCAACAGGGACCGGGTGGCGGGGGCCCGGTTCCGAGATGTACGAATGTGCAGTCATACAGAGGAAAGAATGCGAGCGATACTCGAGTTCTCTGATCAGGTTGATATGACGCGGCGATGGCATATATATCAATAAAAAAATAATGATTTATTTTATTTCTTGATGATGATGCTTGTCAAACCCATACATGGACAAAGCAACCAAAATTCCGAGGTGGACGGAGGCAAAAACGTCGACGGAAGCAAAAAAAATTCAATTCAATATAATGGGGGGACAGCCCATCATGTCATGGACACACATAACACGAAAAAAACAGACACATGGGACGGGGAGAGAGAGAGAGAGAGAGGACACACACACGCAACCAGGCGCACAATCTGCACTTGATACACCGTCGGCTATGGATATACGTATACCATTGATATATCGGAAAAAAGAAAAGAAAAAAAAGAAGAAAAACACATGGCGCGACATGTAAAACGGTTTTTTGACGGGTGATGGACGAATCGAATAGATGTGAGTGGTATAGATAGATACTTGATACGTGTGTTGCGTATGCTGATGGATTGGTATGATATATGGCGTGGGCGCGTGAATGGGGCATGCGTGTACGTTGCGAGAGAGAGAGAACATGGGCCCGTGGGACGGGGCGCGCAAGTATTAGGGAGAGAGAGAGAGACAGGGTGGGGGGGGGGGGGAGGCATGCACTCATATTCTCACGACCCTCTTTGTATGTTTTCCAGCGCGTCGTCTATCTGCGTGCGGTGTGGAATGTCGCCATGCCTCGTCTGGCCCGCCACCACCACCTCCCATATCATCATGCAACTGGAAATCCATTTTGGACACGGTAGCAGGTGGATGTGGATGGTGGTGGTCGTGTGGGGGGGTGCGCAAACCGTGTGGGCTATCGTGCGGTGGTGGTGGTGGTGGCGGCGGTGGATGATGGTGATGGTGATGTGTGGGTGACGAAGACGAGGACACGGGTACGAGTGGCGGCGGCGGCGGAGGTGGCGGTGCACTACCGGTGTGCATCGTATGCGAGGACGAGGACGAAGGAGACGAGACGGGGTACATGTTCCCAGCAGCGCTGGCATTCGTGAGTGGTGCAGAGGTCGGGAGCGGTCCGGGCATAGATCTGGACTGTTTCGAGCGCATATAGGGCGAATCGACGGTGGGCGAGTGGTGCTGAGGATGCGGTGGCAGCTGTGGCCATGTTCTTGGGACTGTGGATGATTTGGGGTGTGATTCAGCGTCTGAGGTGTCGATTTCGAGTCGGCTCCGGAGGACTTCTCTGCCCGCCTGGGCGAAGAAGGCGCGTTCCTGGCGCTGGAAGAACCCGCTGGTGGATCCCTGTCTCAGCTCAGGGAGGTCGGCGGGGCGGGGGGCGGGGAAGAGCGCCATGAGCTCATGGCCGGTGGGTGGTGCAGGATACTTTCGGGGTGCGGATGAGGAATCCTGGGTGAGGTTGAGCTCTGGAGGGGGTGAGCGGGGCGGGCGAGGACGAGGGCAGCAGGAGACTGACCTCTGAGCGAGCTGGGAGAGATGGGGCGCCGGAGGGTGGTTGGGTGGATGGGCGTCGTGGACGATGGGGAGGGGGACCCGTGATCGGCGACGGGACGGAGGTGGAACGCAGACATGATTTTGGAATGGGAAAGGGGGACGAGGCGAGCAGGCTTGCTTTTATGCCCAGATCGGCGAGTAAATTATATAAAATTATTTACAAAATTCGGGGTTGCCTGTGTGACGTTATTGAGTCTATTTCCGGATTCAATCCAGATCTCTCCCAGGTTTGTCAGATCCGATCTCACTCGTCTCCCGTGGGATCACATTAGGTAAGTCACACCGCGCTCTCTCTTTCGTCTCTTCGCAGTCGGGATCGGAATCTGCAATATGCCTCCAAAAGCACTCAGCTCATCGACGCTGTCTCTGCGTTTTATGCGAAATGCAGACCAGAAGCACACCGTGCCACAGGCGCAGGTCAGAGACGATGCAGAGTGGGAACTGCCGCAGGACGTGAGGAGCACCCTCGTGAGGGACGACACAGTCACATACGAACACTCGTATCTGCCCTTTCTGTTTGACCAACCGAAGGGTCGTCGCACATTTGATAAACACGGCAAAGAAGTTACCCAGGTATGTCGCCTCGCACACTCTCCTACATTGGCTACATACATGGCCCAGATACCCGCAACTGCAGACCCACCACAAGCGACGACCACCGTTCCACCCCCCACCGCCGGCGCAGGCACGACGAGTAAAGCACCACGTCCCAAAACCATCTCCTCGTTCGGATCAAACGTGAAAAAGGAAAAGGAAAGAGACCCCTCCAAGGCAGCCAAATATATTATCCGCGATCTCTCGGGCGTAGGCAAAGATCTGCGTGCCCGTCCTCCTCCCTCTCCAACTGGTTTCATGAAACCCGAAGGCGTCGATCTTCCTGTTGGTCGCTCGATCAAGAAGGAGGGAGGTACGACCGAGGACGGAACACGCAGGGCGAAAAAGAAACGCGTGCGCGACCCGGGTACTACTAGTGGCGATGGCGGGCATGGTGGACCCACAGCGGAAAGCGGTGCGGTTGAAAAGAAACCCAAGATCGAGTAGCCGACTCAATGGACCAAAAAAACAAGTCATCCTCGACATGAGGTCGGCCCGAGGGAAGGATGGCAGCGTTCGCATGCTTCTGGTCCTTCACTGGGACATTGATTTGCCCGGGACGGATGGTGATACGCGAAACTCTCTAGTCGGGATCCTATCCCTTTCTCGTGCAGTGTCGCTGCGTCATTTCAGACTACTAGCCGAACTGTATATGCACATCACCGCTTCCGAACAACTTACATGGTCCTCCGTCCCTGCACTTGATGGCGTCACAGAGAGCCCATTGCATGCTCCGACCCGCGGTCTAGTATGTATACTATGTAATATCGTAGGTCAGGTGGCGGTTGCGGAGTCCATTTACTGTTCGGCCCGTGATGGCCACGCGCAATGCACATTGTGCCCCGTGCACTTGGAAAATGGGCGTTGCAATGAATACATATATACAGGAACAAGGAACATGCCGCTATCGTGAGCGCGGCGGTCCTTCTCTCGAATTTCAATATCTCGAGGCTGCCCCGCATTATGGCGTCATTGCGTACATACATACGTCGACGCCGTCTATCAGCCTCCCGTCTTGCCACGAGGATCTACACACACGACTGACAGTTATTTCCGGCTGGGAGTCGGGACGGATCAAACAGTGGGTTGCGATTTCCCTTGGACGTCGGATGGATACGAGAGACCGTCTTCGTCTTCGTGTATGTCCGCGCTTCTCGCCGATGCCACAGTCAGGGCGTACTACTGTACTCTCGATAATTCCCGCGAACCATTATGTATCGCTGTGGTGTCGCAGCAATGCCGCGGATGTGTCCTCGTCTCAGTGCCTTGGATCGAGGGACACCCCGAAGGAGGGAAAACATTCCCGATCCGGGGCGAAATACATAATGAATCACAGAACGGCAACGGGTCCTATCGGATGCGAATGTCGACGGATAGTGGCTGACGCCCGCCGATAACCGTAGCCATAGCTTGGCGTGTATCCGAACTCGTGAGGGGCAGGAGGCATCAGCGCGCTGTTACAGAAAAGGCATGTCGGATCCGACAGAGAGATAAACTGCTCAGGGGCGAGAGAAAAAGCGAAAACCCGGGAGCAGGACGTGATCGGGATAGGGCGAAAATAGAGCAAAATGTATGTAGATCTTCTGAACAGTATCTTTCTGGCTTTGACACTGGGATCCAGGCTCGGCTTTGCCCGGTCGGCTTTGTCGGGTATGGTATGGATATCCAGCTTGCAACTTTGTGCGAATGAGCCTTTCCCGTAGACCTGATAGGAATAGCACGGCCCGGTTTGATGGTGGTTGGTCTTTCCGCGTTTGTCGTAGGTAGGATCTTCGATAGGCGTGCAAGAATGCGATGCGTGAGACGGGACTGCATACCTACGCGGATGCCGAGGACAAGAACTGGATGGTAGCACCGCCTCGGGCTCGAGGGTCGAACGCGACGCGTGACGTCGTTGTCTCGTCGCCATGTAGATATGGATGGATGGGCGTGGATGCGATAGGGCATCGAAGCAGGCTAGTGCCACAGGGACAGCCTTAGCCAGACCGATAACCAGTTGATAGTGGCGACAAGATAGCAGTCGGCCCTGCTGCCATTGACGACTTGAAGAACGGGCAACGAGAAACGCTCAGCACGAACGACAAGGTGCGTGCCACTGAACGCGTGGCGCAAGGGTCGACTGGTTTAACGTTAAATCGCCCCTTGGTCGTGGAGTAGAATCACAGCCAACCTACGCATCCGAACGCTCGGGCGAACGCTGGTCTGGTAGTAAGTATTCAATTTTGACTGTCCTCGACGGCGCTCGTCCCTGCCAGGGTATGTGATAACCTGTGATATGGACGCCTTCTTCGCTCGTCTTCCACTTCTTTCGCGCGAAGCAGACGGAGGATACAGGTAGGTGCCCACACAAGAATTCGTCCGAGCTTCTTCAGGCGTCCGTGCAGGTAGAGTCACCGCTGGTCTGTATTACTTCAGTTGGGAATTTGGAAACGAAAAACCTTGGCTCCAACTGCTGTGTGGCGTGCGCGTGTTGCATACGTACCATGGCTCCTCGTCTCCACTGCAGCCCAGACAGACGGCGCACGGCACTTCGTGGCTGGCAAAATTCTCGGATACAGTCCCAAGTTCGCGCGTGACTCTGAGCGAGCCTTGAATCATTTCGTTCTGTCTTTTTGCCCAGATAAGCGTCGGCCGTCAAGATAGTGGCTCAAGTTGCTGTGGTCCACTATCACCCACACTGCGCTCACTCTGCCCTGCCCATGGGTACACCCAGTCGCTCACACGCATTGCATTACAGGTACGGTAATCAAACAAGGTAACACCGTTGCTCCTGGCGAAATCCGATCAATGGACACGTTCGGATGTGATACTATCACATTCCGGTACCGGGACTGTGGTCATTCACAACGGCGCAGCAAGGTCACGCATCAGAAGGTCTTCGCGAACCACACGGCGATGTGGTCGTATGACTCCTACGGAGAATGGAGAACCTAATACCTGTCGGACCCAGGATAATGACACCCCATAATGAATCGTACACGCGGCCGTAGTACCGCCTCGACGATCATATCATATCATGGGGGCGATGACACATTGTATATATCTCGGTTACAAGATAAGGGTCTATAAAGTCAATGGCCAGTACGCCGCACCCTCGTCATTGTGTGCCCCCTGTCGCTTAGAAACCTTGAGCTAATCCACCTGACAGGTGAGGTCTGGTACGCACATATTATCTTCATTATCGGTACGGTGGTTCAAGTCCACAGATCGAATTCGCTCAAAACACGAGGCAGGGGGAAAGAACGTATCCATAACAATGGTATGGACGGACACGGACTCATCGATGATATCATCTATCAACTGTATCGCTCAAATCATTGGCTGCTTCTCCAGCGCTTGTTTCCTCATTGCCCTCGCCCCCCCCCTTTCCACTTCCGCTTCGGCTCTTCGCCTTCGCCTTCCTATTCGGTTCTTGGCCTTCTCCCGGACCTTCCTCTTCCCTTTCCAAAATCGAATCGCAGAATTGTATGCCTGTACGTATGTGCCCTTGCATCGTGTTCCTGAAACTAGGTTCTTGCGCGACGTTTCCCCCATTGGAACCCGTACAAACGGTAGGGGATGCCACCGATGGATGACTTCTTTTGCAGATAAGTAACTACGGCCCATGGGTGCGTGATCTTGGAGTTCCTATCGCACTTGGTACGTACTTTCCCTATCGCGGCGTTTTAGTCATTTTCAAGGCCATCGCTTGGGGTTCACGTACTACTAATCGGAGGGGCTGCCGCCATCTGATCTCGAGGCAAGTACAAAATAGTGCTTGCCACTGACTGTTTCTGTAGATCACCTGGGTTCTTCATTGGCTCTTTTTTAGTACTAGTCTAAAACGACCGCGCGCATCCGGCTATGTACAACGTGCTTCGGCAACAAAACTTTAACCCGCCCACAACCAGTACACATTGTACGGACTGAAACGACTCATCCGCATCACCAAGGGCCGGCTCGTTACGGGTATCCGCGCCAACCAAGCGAGGTTCTCCGAGATCGGGACACAATATTTGGATCGCGCATCTTCTGATACACTAGGCAGCATATCCGGTATTCGAAATGCCGGATTTCGAGCTGTGGGTTTTCCGTACCGGAGATTTCTATGATCATCAAATTGCAAAATACGTATCTCTACGCCATTCTTACACCCAGATCGATTGGAGTACCGCCGCGTCCATACTCCGAGTCCTTCCTAAATGCCCACTGTGTCGTTCGAAAAACGAGGGCTTTTCCGGCGTGGTCCGACACTTAAATCTGGGCTCGGATCCACCTGTTTCGAGGTGTCTTCGCGGTATCCAAACTCGCCACCTCCGAATCCCGCGTTCTCCACCTGCTGCGAGAATGGATGGTCGGAAACGGATTTTCGAAGGGATGGCATTTTTGAGTATTGGTTTACATTGACAACGTTTTTTTCGCAAAAAAATGCTATAAATTTACATAACATTACATCGACTTCGCTCGATCTCCTATCATCGGTGCAGTTCACTTCCGACGTGTCGAACCCCATGCCCATCGAACTGCCACTTGGAATCCCGCTTGATTCGGTTGGGCGACAACATTATTTACTTGCAATCGCCGACACTCTGGCTGGTTGTCGGGGTGCAGACTTTCCCATTGGGGACAACCTGGATGACGCTCATTGTAAGTAACATTTGTTATTGAAGCCTAGCACTTACATCCACCCTCTGCGTCGTTGCAACAATAGGTGCCTGACTGACAGCATGTTCTGTTAGTGCATATTGCTGTGCATACTAGGATGAGAAGAAGAGTTGACCGAGTCAAGTATCATATGGCTCACAGGTCCGAGGAGGACATCTTCTCGCGACAATGGTATTCTTCTTGACACTGTACTTGCCATGGGGGATCCTGTCGGCAACTACACACACGAGCAAAAGCAGCAAGGACGCGACACCAAAGAAGCGAACCACTTTTGACAGTCGGGAGGTAAAGAACGGCACCAAGTTTGCCCTGTTTGTCTGCATTTTATCAATGGAAGGAAACCAAACCTTTCAAAACATGGAATTGAGTGACATTCCTATGGGCTCGCTTATTTCGTTTATGCACGACTATTTTTCACGTCTCGGTCTTTTTCTTCAGGTCCAAGGAGCTTGTGTTTTTGGTATGTGGAATCCAAAAAATAGGTGGTAAGCCCTGGTATGCCTTCATTGGTCCAACGCTAAGATACGATCCTCCCGCCTTCAAATGGCGCTTGAGCTTACTCCCATGACGCCTGTTATGTTTCTGATGGCTGTAATAGTCTTATTGGTTTGCTTGCAGTCGACTGCCAGCCTGGGCCCAGCTCATGAGCACAGATTCTGCTTTGCATCTTTTTCAGGAAAAATCTATTGTTCAAATTATTAAGGGTCGGATGCCCCTCTTACAGATTCAGATACCGCGTTCCCTTCCCACTCACCACTTCGGGAAGCGCATCACCAAATTGAATCTACTTTTTCGTGCATTTCCCAACGTATCTCATCCCCACGTTGCCTCGATTCACTGGAACCGATCGACGCATCAATCCGTCTCAGAACCAAATATGAGTAACCTTCTGCGGTAATTACTGATCATTGAATGGTGCGGATCGCACGGACAGGCGTGGTTGTTGTGCTTTCCAAGATGCGCCCAGAGACCATCATGGCTCAGCTATTGCGCCCAAGTTTCCCACCACCATTCCTTGTCTATCTGGGACCCGGATCTGAACCCCTGCTTGAACTTTTGTCTTCGTCACGCAAATCCATTCCCACGAACCCGAGGACTTCGAATCGTATCTTGGTGCCCCCTTGCCAGTAGCGCCGGTGGGTGACCGCCAGCTATGCGTAACCGCACAGCCTGTAAGTTAGCATGGGAGCACGTTGGGAAGGGATCGGATGCATGTTAGACGAGGCGATCCTATCAGAAGTGGTGACTGTGGCATCGGAGAGACGTAACGGGTGGATGCGAGTGGTGGACAGATCCAACCCGCGGATCACTTTCTCAAAGAGCTCAAGTGTTGGTGAGGACAGTCTGTCGTGTTGAGTTTCCAAAAGGAACAGCCTGGTTATAAGTTGACCACGCAGGGTATATCCTAATAATCGAGTTGGTCCGAGCCCTTTGTCACCTTATCTAGTAAGGGCCTCCACATGACTGAATTTGGCAATCGCTAACTAGTCGTCTTGATAGTGTCGTTGATGCTCGACCAGGTTGACAGGTTAGGGTAAGTAGTATTAGCTGTGCTCCTATAATGCAATGTATGTCAGACGTTCCTAGTGACGTGTACACGTTAGTACTTGTGTTTCGCCACCATCCTCTTCTAGTAACCATTCTCAACGGCAATCAAAGTCGGCGTGATCGAGGCTCTATCAGAACTGCCAGAGGTACAGGGTACACAGAATACGTAAGTTTCCATCCCCTCCGTGCCACTACGATAAGTAAGGCAAAATTGCCTCTGCTACACTGCACCGTGATGATGGACAATGATGATATATGGATAAATACCCGAGAGGCCCTCCATCACATGTATAACTTAGCTATTGTCCCAGCGAACTTGAGCATAAAGATAAATTAGTATCCGTATCCATCGTGCAGCTTCCTGCTTTTGTTATTTACAGAGCGTATAAATTCCGACGACGATAGCTGCGTGCACGGCAGTTGTGTATTAGCGGCGAAAGTCTGGTAAGGCCGTGCAGGGTGAGTGACGTGTGCCACTAAAGTGCTGCGCCGAGTAATCATTCGTTCGTCCGTTGGTTCGTGAAGTGGGTCAGATCAGTGAGGTTGTGAGGAGTCGAAGATACGGGTCCCGTGGGATTATCCTGATACCAGGTAGGGTAGCTTATAGCAGTGAGGCGTGGAATATTCCGAGAAACCCTCATCGAGAGCCTTGTATCTTCTGCCACCGTAGTATATTTTTTATGCGTCCTCGTGTCGTGCCGCGCAAGATGTAATTTTGTAGTCATCCAGGAGACATTTCGTGGGCAGGTCTTCAAACTAAAAACGCCCTTCCTCCATGGTCGCTGGTAGACTCCGACCACTGTGCGCGCTTTGACCGCTGCTCGCGGTCCAGTAACGCTGCCCATAAGAAATCGGGCTGGAGGTTCCAGAGGCCGATGCGCTATCGGGGATAATGATGAGCTCGCCGCGCTCTGTCACACGCACCCTTGTCCCCATTCCCGAAACCGCCTCTGTTCCTGTGCCTCCATTGCTACTACCACCGGATAGTGATAGGTAAGTAGTACTGCACGACTTCCCAGTACTATTCCCACTGGTACTCTCTGAGTTACTGCGTGGCATCGATGCGGAAGGAGTGGAGGATGACAGCGACAGCTGTAAAGGCGAGAGTTGGGAGCCATTAGTGGATGACGGTCCGCCCATACACGATGATACGGATCCAATCATCAAAGACGGACTCCTCGATCTAGCGGTAGACAAATGCAAGGACTTCGTTCCTCCCAGCGTCGATACCTCCCGCGACCCCAAACTCTCGATCGTTCTCATCCGCCTCACGTAACGACCCATCATAGGGATGAACTCGTCCCGATCATCTTCACAGTCGCTCACATCAGAGCCACTACTGTGGCTGCTGGGTTTGTCTTGTGTGCTCTCCACGCTGGCTGACGACGATGGGCCGCTGTGTTGGACGCTTGGGGGTGGATTGTACAAGTCGAGGTGTGGATAACTGGGACCTGGGGCACCGTAGCCATAAGCATACGAAAGGATACCAGGGTCGCTTGCTTTGTCGCTGGAGCTGACACTGTCGACATCGCTATCGTCGTAAACGCCGCTGGCCTTTGCTTTCAAGGACGCGCCGTGGAGATGTATCTCGTCCGCAAGGTAAGCTTTATCAACCAATATGTCTTTAGAGTGAGACGAGGCAGCAGGAGGCTGCCAGTTCGAAAAGCGACTTGTACGACGAAGCATCCGAGATTTGGGGGTCATTTCCTCCTCGAGCTGATGCTTTTGCGACGCCCCGTAGACTGCTACACCGACGTCAGCGGGATCACGATCCGGATATCCATGTCCGTCACTTGCTCCCCTGTGTGCTGAGGGACCGTGATTGGCATTGGCAAGATTGGCTTTCTGATTAGCGCTGGAGCTACCACCGTTGGAGAACCACCCAACAGTCGGCCGATATGCAGATGGCATACCATATTTTGGAGATGAAGTAATGTTGGGTGGGCTAGATTGCGCAGTACCTGTGTGTGACAATGAAGGAACCAGTGTGCCACTGGAGTCGGACGGCGCAAGTGTAGAACAGGATCGTCTGAGCTGTTGGTGGCTCGGTCGGATTAATGTAGAGAACGAGAACGTGCGTTTGGACGTCAGAAGTGACGACGTTGAGGGCTGGGACATATCAGTGGGTGAGACATTCTCGGGGTCTGATAGGGATACCGTCGGCCGGTGTGATCGTCGCCGTCTTTGGATCTCCCTCTGGGAAGGATGCCGAGCAGTGCGATACGCACGAAGGATGTACATAAATAAAACCTGTTGCACACACACAAATCATGCGTGTTATTTTCGGTCATGAAGAACTGCACTCTACCACTCACGATCAGAATAGACGTCAAAAGAAGTCGGAGTACTGCGGCGATAATCCACACTGTAAACGTAGCTGGGTCACAGCGTGTGGTGGAGGAATCCACGGCTGAGAGGTACCACGAGATGTCGATGTCCCACGCACAGCGGTCATTGGGGTGCCAGATTACGACGAGAGCGAGGTTGGTTGCAGTTGCTAATAATATAATCAACAAGCAACAAGCGCGAAGGAGGGATCGCATTTGGCGACATGTGTGGACGCAAGCAGAGCCGTGGAACAACGGCAATGTTATGGACACGATAGCCGCCGCAACTGCGATGGCAGATACAATCCCGAGAGCAAGAGAGAAGACGCGTTGGGTGTGAGAGGGCACGGTAGCAAACGCGAGGAAATACCGAATCGTCGTGTACGCACCCCACAAGCCTATTTTATAGCGCGTACCACGATGAGGAGCGAACGTGAAGACCAACAAAGACATCCATACCAAAGAGAAACTCGAATGCCACTGTGGCACGGCGGAGACGTCGCAGTTTGTGTTTGACGAAGTGTTCCTCCACGCTCTTATACTCTGCCGCAGTGGGTGGATCGCCCAATAGGTTGAGACCCAAATCCCATCCTGCTCTGGGCCCATCAGGATGAGTTGGCTGGCGAGAAATCAAGTCTTGGAATGCAGGAGAATTGAATGAAGGGGGGATCGGACTAGAACGGCGAGTGGAAGCAGGAATAAGCAATGGTTCGATGGAACACAAAGGTTGGTCAAACTCTTTTTCGCCCGTAAGAAGAGAGTTATGAAGATGGAGTGCTGTCATGAGGAGAGCGTATACTCGCGACACTTGGCTCTGACGTGTCGCAGACGCGTGAAAGTCGTGAAAAAGTCCAGCGAGACGAAGGTAGGTCGTTCAGAATCGTTGCCAATGGCAGAAGCGAGACAGAATTCCAGGTTGGGCTAGAGTCAACTATTATGTGACATGATGCAGTTCAGATAAGACGTAACAAACGACAAATCCTTCGATGACATTCGAAGATTGCAGCAATAAATGTCACAGCATCATGACATGTCAGTACATTCCACTTATCTTCATGGTCGGATTGCTGAAGGGGAGTATCCTCACCCTGTGGGCGGGACGGCTTGGGTGCTCCGAGGTGGGTCTGATCATGATGCGGACCCGAGAAAGACACTTTTCTTTGATGAACATCAACAAGGAGCATCTCGAACAAGGGTTTCATTTGAATGACCTGGGGAACAGTTCAATCAAATGGTGGGGCCATATATAATCCCAAGTTTTCTCGATCCTAGAAGCGCTCAATCAACATCCGTATCACGTAACCCAAGAAGCCGACAATCTCCTGGTCTTTTCGAGTGGATTGACGCTTCTATGGAATCTGATTACATCAAGCAACTACTATGGCTCCGGCCATGATCACTCCCACATTAGAATATGGTAGCAATGTCGTGTATATTTGATGCTGCTCTCGATCGAAACAAGATACACAGAAGGGGGTTGCACCAAGCTGCAAATGATTGATTACAATCGCTTCATCATATCGCCTTCTTCAATGCTTCGAACTCTTCCCTGCTGAGCCCGAACTCATCACCCGTAGGTTCTGCTCCGCTAAAGAAACTGCGGAGCGCATGCCGTTGAGCATCAGAAAATGTACCACCGCACTGCGCGGAGAAGGTGTGTAATAATCTGTACATGTCCAAAATTGTGATTACAGCGCCCTGGCATGAAAAGACACGGACCTAACGAGATTCTCTTGAAACTCGGTATCTGTCTCATACTCCCCGTCTTGACCGAATGGAACGGGGTCCACTAATGCAGTGATCAAGGCGTCCATCAGCGACGAACCGTCAGCCATGTTCTCCCGCTGCAGCGCCTCCATAGTGGCAGTTGTGGTCGACGCCGAGTCGGGATCTGAAACCATCGATGCATGCGAATTGGGATGCACAGGTGCATTCGCAGAGTGCGGCGTATGAACCCGGTCGCCGGGACCAAGTATTTCCCTTCCAGACGTTGGCATCAGAAGCGTGTTGAGGAGGAAGGCTGCTTTGCGACGGACATTGATATCCGAGTCTAAAAATGCGCGTAGTCGTGATTATTCTGTGTAGTGTGATGGATCAATTACCTTCCAGTGCACCACGAATAGTATGCCAGCCAGCCATTGCATTCAACTGCCGGACCGCCTGTGCATTATGCTTGAGGAATCCGGACAAAGCATACATGGCTTTGGAGCGCGTTTTTGCTGAATTGGAAGAGGGTGATAGGGCGGATAGTATTGCCGGTAAGGGGTCAAGAGTTAAATACTAAGGAGAAAGCCGCAGCAGGCCGGAAGGCCGGAACGTTTGTCAGGGATATAAATTATGAGATGCACACTCACTGCAAGCTGGGCGGCTGGGTTATTTTGCAGTGCTGTTCCTATGACCCACAATGTCTGCATTCTGAGTGGGTCTGTCGTGGTAGCCGCACTCAAGAGACCATGCAACGGTTCCCACAGGTTGAGCTTCTTTAAGTCTATAGGACAGATGAGTTCCGGTCAGTAGCAGCACTGGTGTGCGGTACCGTTGGCATTATCGATGCTTTCCACAAGCTGGGGAGTAAAATGATCCGGTAAGTTCGCACGTCGGCTATCGAAAGCAATAAATGAACGTGCCATTTCGAGGTCATCCAAGGCCGTCAACCGGACATCTTCATCATTGGACTGATCCACGGCGACCTCAAATGCCTCTTTCATCAATTGTGCATCTGGTTTCCCTAGAATGTGATCGATGAGCTCTGGGTCGATATCCTTCCTCTGAGGCGGATCTCCCTGGTTCGGTGTGGAGTTTTCAACGCTCCAGCGCAGCAGAGACTGCATTTTGTGTGTACGTCTTGAGTCAAGTTAATGAGCATGGGATAAGATAATCCCTCGGCAGGACTCATCGGCATGACGCATAAATGAAGCGGAGATCGAATATCGCCATGACCTGCTCGAGTTTGTCTTTTCTTGCTTTCTTTTTCTTCATCCTCATTTTCATGGTAAGTTTTCCGTTCCATTACATTTTGTATGATGATCATCCAATTACCATACTTTACCACATTCTGAAAACATCTTGTGGAGTACTAATCGATTTCAGCCTTGTCTGATTACTCTTTTTTTTCACGAAATTATTCACCATCAAACTCACGTTCACGTTCCAGGTGGAGAACACGAGTCGATGACAAATGTGAGTATCAGCCATATTTGCCTACATTTCTCAGATGAAATTTATTCGATGGGCGGACGGAATGTTGTCTTTCTTCCACGTCTCCTGGTGTACAAATTGGAGATGGAAAGGTTACTTGTTGAAATGCATCGAAATCTGATCCCATCCTGTGTTGCCCTCCAATGCCTCTGGCATATACTAACCGTTTTCCTCTTTATAGGGTTGACCGACCAATGCGTATATATGGCGATGCATATCTTCACGGATATCTACCATTTTTAGATCATTACCGCGGGCTGGTCTGTGGGTTTACGATAGCCAGGCTTCTGCCTTCGGCATCTTCTGCCTCGCATGTACCTCCCGTGTCTCTCATTGGCTGTTAGAAGGGGCGGTATTCATGCGTCTGTCGCGCGGAGCCTTTCGCACACCGCATTCGATGGGCAGGCGTAGTGGTTATATACAGAGCAATGTCCGTAGTATAGTCGCAAGAAACCCGTTCCCATCACCACAGTGTAATGCACCGAAGAGTTGCCCAGACAGTTGCAGCTGTTCTGCCGCAGACGTATGGATGGGGCAGCCAACGCGACACCCGAGTTAGCAATGATGGGTTGGATCATCCCACGCACTTGAACCAGCGGGCAGCAACTTCAGACAGCGACGACCAGTCTGCTAACCCCTACAGCCCCAACACTGGCACTGCCCAGTGGAGGCGTATGGACTCGCACGGCGAAAGCATTCTCACTGGTCTCAGCGACGACGAACACGACAATAGGATGCGGAGAAGCCCAGAAAGCTTACGACGTCGTGTATCGCTGGGCAGTGTAGCGGAGGAAGACAACGCAGAGGAGACGACAGCATATGATCCTCCGTATTATGATGCCGAAGCCAGCGATGACGAGCTCGAATGGGAACTGGAGCAGCACGGCCTATATCTTGGTGGGTGCTCCCACTGATACATGAGAGTGACCAACCAACCACCGATGCTAGGGTCGTACACGCGACTGCGTGCACTGTACATCCTCGTCCCGTTGACGGTGGTCCTCACCTTTGTTATCGTCGCGCTCCTTCCTGAATGGATGTGGCCCACAACAACTTCCCCGTCTCACTACCCTCCGTCCCTCCCTTCACCTATCCCAGAGCTTATCTTGTGCTCTGCCATGTTCAGCCTCGCACACCTCCTTCGGGTCCCATTTTATTCTGCATCATCACATCTACTGCGTCCTGACATAGCATGCCTTCTATCCACATTCTTAGGCGTCCTGGTGGTCAACTTCTTCCGCCTCATGTCCCTCGTCATCCTCGAGGTCCGCCACAACATGGACTACCCTACTCCAACGTGGCAGGATCCTTCCTTTCACACTGTATGGTGGCTTTCACTGAATGTCGCAGAGGTGGTGGCAGCACTTGCACAGGACTTTCAGAATATCTCACTTTATCGAGATGTCATGGTACCACGAGGCAGGGAGCAGGAGTTCTTGGAGAGACTGAAGCAACCACCTGCAGAGCCTGTGTTGGAGACTAATGGCTATCCTCATGACTGGAGGGAACTCGCTGAGACGCCTCCGCAGGAACATACCTACGATCTTCGCGATGTTGAAGACCAGCCAACTAGAGAGGAATACAGCAACGCAGCTGTTCTCAATTCACAAGTTGACGACAACTTTGACATTTTGATGACTGTAAAGGCCCGGGAAGAGCTGGAGGAGGTTTATGGTGTCCCAGTCATCGTAGGTGTTATCTGATGGCTCCCGGGTTATCACCCACTCACATTTCCCTCCCCCCAGAAAATTCCGGTCTTCATTACGTGTTTGCAGCGCTTCAACTCTATCATCCTTTCTCTTGGATTGAACCTTCTCCTGTCTGCTGCGTTTCTACAGTCAACCCTATCCGTACCAGCCTCAGATATTAGGACAATACCGACCGATGTGTTCTCACATTCTCCACTCCTTGCCACGTTCCCAATCGTTTTGGTCATTCACACATCGATTGCGTCCCTTTACACACCCACGGTCCTTCTCCGCATTGGCGTGCATACTGCTGCATATGTGGGTGTGCTCGTCAGCCTCATGTGCTTCTTCGCCGGTCTGGCGGTATGGGGCGCTTTGTCATAGGACAACCTCAAAAATGAACTATTTGTCGTTGGGTATATGGTTGCGGATATATTTTTACTTCCGATGTGTTCCCTGTAGGATTACCATGTATGCTTACCTTTGATCGGTAATCTTGTCACTCAAGGTTTGAAGTACCGTCTCTCGACTCTCGATCATTTTCACCTGCCTGCGTTCCCCGTCATGTCTACTGTTCCCCTATTCCTTTGATCTACGAAACTCCGAAAATTGACCGAAGCACATACGTATTAGAATCACGAAGCACGACCCACAACAATTCGATATCACGTAGCCACTCAGGAGGTCTTGAGACCTAATTGGGTAGACCGGAGGATCTCGCAATAGGTGCCTTATATGTCCGCTTCGTCTTCAAAATATCTGCCCACCCAGCGAGCAAAAACACATCCTGTTGCGCCAAGAAGGAACGACCAGTCGAAGAGCCCCCCAAACAGAGAATACTCCGGGAGAGTAGAGAGAATATTTGCCTCAATGGCGTCTTCTGGTGCACCTGGGTTAAAAGATGGGGGAAACATTGTCCGTAACTGAACGACTGTCGAAAGGAGATAAATGCCCTAGTTATCGGGTAAGGGTCTTTGTTTCGATAATGAAATGGAAGGATCACACCATGAGCTGTGCGAGGAGAAGCAGCATCAACGAGGCTGACATGCTACGGGATGTTATTCGAAACACCTGAAAAAGGGGGAAAGCACAAGTTCAATGAAATGGAACATTGTTTCCGATCCCGATCCACCTACTCTCATCACATTCATCAGTACTGCCCGTATGCTGCTGAGAATGATCGCTCCGACAAGGACTAGACTGATTTGTTTGGAAAAGGATGCTATGTCTATGCCTGGTGTTCCCCGTGCGCCATCCAATGGCAGTAATGACACCAAATACGCAAGGACATGTGCGATCGCATCTCCATACGACGCAGAAGCGGTGGTCGAAGATGGCGGAGATAAAAGGTTGATCGCGGACTAAAGGCGTGTGAGCAGGAGGACCGTCATGTGGAGTTGTCATATATGTATTACACTGCAAACCCGGCACACGCAGTACACCGCCCAAGTTCTGCCAAACCATTTACCACGGAAGGAGTCAGTGAACTCCGCTGTTTCTTGACGGCGTCTGAGAGTGGCAATGCGAGATGTCATCTGCGATTCCAAGGCCTGCAAGCCAATAATTTCTTGCTGTAGTGATTCACGATCTGGTGAGCATAGATCAGATGGCACCACACCTCTGGCTACGGTAAGTGCCTCACGTTTATCACGTTTGGAAGTTAGCCGCGACACCCAAGATTCATTGACTTGCGGCTACATAGGTAAGAAGTAAATTTAGAGGAATCATATGGAAACACAGCATCACAGAGGGCGAACCTGGGATGCAGAGTATTCATCAAGTTCTCGTGTGCGTTCGGATAAATCTGACCTGGCACGCTCGAGGGCTGTCTCGGCCGACATGACTGAAGCTAGGGAAGCGATATGTCTACCATCATAAGCACCTCGCACGGCGAAAAAAGTGGATCACTTACGTCTGGCGAACAAATGCACTCCATGCGCCATTTACGGAACCGAGGCCTGAGAGTAGCCCAAGGATGGTTGTTCCGAGAACAACTAAGCGTGCAGTATTTACCGTTAGGGGATTATGTGACATCAGCCCTGCAGGGAGCGGAATGAATGAAAGAAAGAAAACAAAGGAGGTCACGGGGAATAAGATAGTTATGGCGCGCAGGTTAAAAACGCTGGGCACCTCTGAAAAAAGGTTGGCTTGTAATACGTGCAATCAGTATTATTGACACACCACTGCGGTACGTGAGTACCATACAGAAAGAGGCTGGTATGACAATGATGATTGTGACCAGTAGGAGAAGTAGTGAAGCTCTCCAACTGTACAATCTGGTCCTAGACACAGGGAGGTAGATGAATGCATACGCCGCGGCATCATGAACTGAGTACTTGCTGAGGAGTAAGCAGACCAAGACCCTGGCACATTAACATCGCGAAGAGGACGCAACATTCGACGAAGCAGATGGAAAAGCACGACTGTGCAAGACTCGAATGCCATGACCTCGCCGAGCTTGGATGGGGAGTAGTAACAGTTTGTGGGAGACCAGGGTTTTGAAGTTGGGGCGCATAATACAGTAGGTCGCTGTATAGCCTTCGCTGCAACAGTGCGCGGCTGCACCAGAAGAGCCCTGCACTGCGTTATAGAATACTTATTGTATATCATCATTGGTACCCAAGCAGTAAACTGACCTCGCGAGGGCTACTACGAGTGGGTCGAGGAACATGAGGCAAGCGCGCTAACCCTAACCCCTGGTTGGGGTCATGACCGGAACAAGCATGATGTTGGTCACAGCTTTGCACACACAGGTACGCTCGGAACGACTGCGACAACGATGAACGAACAGGGCCAAAAGGGCGAACCAACGACAAAGATGAGCGATGAACAAGCGTCAGCGACTGACCTCTCTTATTCCAGACCATCTCAGCCCCTGGTACGAAAAAGCATCTCATTTAGACGTCCGTACGTATTCACAAAGCATCAGGCAGAGATCATCTCAGCAGCGCAGCGAGGCGACCTTGCTACCGTCCGTGAATTAGTGGAGTCGGGAAACGCAACTGTGAATGACAGAGATGATCAGAACGTGTAGGTCCTCTTCAACCCAACCATGCTGTTGCTTAAACAATCCGTTAGTACTCCACTCCACTGGGCAGCCATTAATGCACAACTTGCTACATGTCGATATCTAATAGAGCAAGGCGCGGACGTCGACGCGGTTGGAGGTGACCTGCAAGCCACCCCTTTACAATGGGCTGCACGAAACGGATACCTCTATGTCATACACTTGCTGATATCCCATAACGCGGACCCAACATTCGCCGATACTCAAGGGTACAATTCCCTCCATTTGGTTACACATTCGTCATCTGTCATGCCGCTTCTATACCTCCTTCATCAGCCTGTGAACGTCGACTCTCGCGACATGCAAGGTCATACACCCTTGATGTGGGCGGCATACCAAGGCGATGCCCTGTCTGTGGACCTCCTGCTCAGACACGGCGCGAACCCAAACTTAAAGGACGATTCTGGCTTAACCCCTCTCCACTGGGCTGTTGTAAGAGGAAACAGGGCCATTCTTCGCCGACTGGTCGAGGTGGGAGCTGACATCCATGCAAAGGATGCCGATGGTCGCACCCCCAGGGACATGGCTATTGAACTCAAGAGTTTCGGTGCTTGGAAACGTGCCATGGAAGAGGGTGGTATGAATGAGTTCGGGGTCAAAAAAGCGAAGCCTTTGAATGAGGTGAGCTACACTCTCTGCAGCATTTTTCCCCCTCATGTTGGTTCAAGAGGAACACTCGAATTGCAATTTTCGTTTTTCCAGCGATATTCCTGTACATCATTTTCACCACTCTGTCCATCTTACCGTGGTATACCGGGATAGTATTGGCCATGGCTGAGTTTTTTGCACTTCATCATGTAAGTGGCGTCTTCATGAAGTGGAACCACCTGCTGATTTCGCAAGCAGATTGTCACCCGTGTGCTGTTGAACAAGGATTCGTATGTGGGGACGGTCAATCAAAGCCCGTACTTTGCAGGAATCATCGCGGGTTCGATGATATGGGTTGGTTATACGTGGCTCACAAGGCTGGTCGGACGTAAGTCTGTATCATCATGCAATCCTACACCTTCCTTATGTTTTATCAGAGACCCCAGACCACCCATTCATCCATCTGGCCTTCGCGCTAAATCTTGGCTTGTGTGCATATAATTTCTTCCGGGCAATCATGCTTGATCCTGGTGTATGCCCTCGTCCAGTCAATGATGGAGAACTCAAAGCAGTGCGTCGCCTGGTTCGATACATCAAGTGATGCTGATATTGTCACAGATCGTAGAGGATCTCGCTTCTGAGGGACGTCTTAATGGACAAACCTTCTGCATACAATGCATGGTAGGTTGTTGCTGAGCTCTTTCGTTACGCCAATAACCCTGTACAGGCAAGAAAGCCCCTTCGCTCAAAGCATTGTCGTGTATGCGATCGTTGCGTGGCCAGAAGTGATCAGTGAGCATCTCGAGTCATTGCTACTCTTTCCCCTCCGTTGATCACATATAGCCATTGCCCATGGATATGGAACTGTGGTATGCGCCTCCTTACGCGTTTTTTCCTTGATTTGAAATTTGTTGTTTTCAGTTGGTTCCAACAACCACCGACAATTCCTGATATTTGTTACGACACTAGTTGTGGGTATTGCCCTCTTTGATTATCTTGCTTATGAGTGTAAGTTTGCAAATCTGATATCCGTTTTCCTGTACCGAACGTCCGCAGTGTTTATCACTGCTCCTCCACCAGATACGGTCCCCGGTGATTGCTCCCCCATTTTCTGCGTACCGGCAATTATCGATTCCTTCCTTCTATCCGTGTCGCTGTGGTCAACCTTACAATTGACGTGGACCACGGTTTTGCTGGTAACGCAATACTGGCAGGTTGCTCGACAGCTCACCACTCTCGAGGTCTCCAATTTAGGGCGTTATGGGTTTATGGGCGGACGCGGTGGCATGGCAGCTGGTAGTGGGGCTACGGGTCTTCAAATGGGTCATCGCCATCATCATCTTGCACATAACGACCGAGGAGATGAAGAGAGCGAGGCCGAAGGGGGACACAAACATCACACCCACCGTGGCATATGTGGTGCATTTTCTGCTCCTGGGACTTGTACTGCCTTCCTTCTCAACCTTCTTGGGTTTGATCGCTTTACCCGTGGTCGTGCGGCTCACGGACTTGCCCTTGGGTCTTCATCGGCTCGCGCACGGAATCCGTTCGATATTGGCATTGTACGGAACTGTCGAGATTTTTGGACGATGGGCAAAGAGCTGGGTGTGGAATATGGACAGGTATACGACGTCCCTCCGGAAGGCTTCGAAGAGGCAAAGAAAAGGAAAGAAATAGAACGGGGCGAACTGGAGCGTGACCACGATAGCCTTGGAAGAAGCAAAAGTCTCCTCGGAAAGCTTGGTTTGAGGATGGGTATGGGTTCAAGCAGGAGAGGTTACGAGCCTCTCAGTCAAGTATAACACCTGTTCACTTTGTGCTTTCCGAATATTATTTATTCGGCCCGTACTCGTTCCCCTTACATCTGACTTGTACACTAGGTTACGTCTCTCCTGACTTTGGTATGTCACATACGATCGCGCGCGATAAATCCAATGAATTAACACGGGTATGCATTTGACTGAGGTGTATTACTCGCGTGGTCCTGACGCAAGTGAGGTGTTTCGTACAATCCAGTGAGTCTTCCTTGGTGACGTCTCCATAATGTGTTGATCAGTCAGAAGGTGATAGGTATGCGCGGGGGATCCATTACAATTGATACTGGACGAAGCGCGGTATGTCAACTCCAAGTAATGGTTAAAGCGGTGCAAACGATGCCACCCAATATTCATACTCATACAGTCGTGCGTGCGCATTCGAGAGGGTTGAAAGTTGAAACGTTAACGTTGACCGTCGGTCCTGACTTCCTTCTCAGTCCATAGTGGGGCATACCGGATTACCTATCATATGAGGAGGCTTCAACGCTTCCGTGAGTTTTCTCACCGTGTCCGACACGCCTTTGGAAATGATAGTTTTCAAGTGTGCTACGTTAACGGCGCACAATGCTCTTATGCGACAGTCCCAATGAAAGGGGGCGATTATGTCCTGACCCTTGGAACGGGGGGCGTGTCCATTCGATGAGTATCATCAATCGATACCGTTCTAGCTTTGCCCCACAGATCGCCTTTGGGTGAGGTGCCAGTGTCATTGTGACTTCCTCGTCCGACGAGAAGACGGAGGTCGCGAGGAAACAGCATCGAGCCAATTTCAAGGGAACTCCGAACTAGGATGTCGAAGTTCGGAGGATTGTGCGCATGCTCTTTTCATTTCAATGTTCTTAGGCTTAACAGCCTATAGACCGGTAAAGGTGTAGATCACATCGTTGAAGTCGCAAGACCGAATTCCATCGAGAAGAGTTTCAAGGCTGTGCACATCGTCGGCTTTTGTCAGGGGTGCGCGTTTCAAAGGACATGATGATAGAAGATACTTATGGACAATGCCCAGGAAGACAACGGAATTAAAGTCAAAGCTGAGATCTGGAATGCGACCGCGTTCCGTGGTCTCTTGGAAGTTGGTTGGCTCCGTTAAATAGCGCGTCTTTCTCGCCATTTATCGGTATCCGCTCATACTCTGGGAAAGGATTTGAAGTTATGAACCGTCTATTTTCAGCTCGCAAAATCCATCGATCGGGTCTTCTTGTTTGGACATGCCGTCGGTGACTACACTTACTTGGAATCAGAAACATGTCGGAAAAGTCGTAATTAGGGTGTCGAAGGATTGAAGCGCAATGAAAGAATTAATGCAGCATAGAAGTGTATTTGTATCTCGTTAGCTTCCTTGCAGTGATGGATCTTCCTTAGCAGAAGAGTCTTGTGAGGTAAAGGTGCCTTCGATATGCAATGGAAAAGAACATGCGCTCTGACGTTTACTTGCTACTGTCACTGTCTGCGACGTCTGACACGGGGCTTCGGGAACTCGAGAGGAGGTTTTAGCATCGCCCGCTTTGCCTCTGCAGCACTGGTTGGCAGATCAAGCCGCCTAAGATCCATGGCTGTGAGTTTGTTAATCTTGCATCCTGCTTTAATCTCAGCAAATAACGCGAAGCAAAGGTACGAGAAATGTACCCAATGACTTGAAGAGCATGTTGACCCTATATAGGTGGGTCAACCTAGGTCAGGATAAGGCTCATACGACCTACGCATGTGTGGGCTGGCCCAAATCCTTGGCTAGCAGCTCAGTATCCGTCGCAAAGTCATCGACATGCAAACAAAGTGCAAACATGTACGTGAGAAGTAACGTTTCTTTTTGTGGAGTGAACTGCGGCCTATCGGAGAAACGTTCACTTTCAGGTCAGGGATGGCACACAACACTTACCGGGATGACGACCTTGCTGTTTCGGTAAATCGTGAAAGAAGGCCATCGACTACGATACACGGGAGGGCATTTAGTCTCTCTTGTAGGACATCCTTGTCGAGATTTCGGACAGCAAGGTTTCGGAAGAGCATCATGCATGAGATGTACTGCAGAATCTTTCTGGAAAATCACGTTAGTCGCATCTTAATTCGATGCAATAGTCACCTACATGTTGGTCTTGCTTGGAGACGGAGATTCGCAAATGAAGTTTAGGTGTTGATTGATCCATTTGGATCTTCGGAATGGGAGGAGTGATATACGCTCATGGCTTAATCCGGCCTCCAGGAATGTAGCTGAAGATAAGGATTTCCACTCCGTTTCAGGGATCATGTTATGGACGGGGTAAATATTGCCAGGAAGGTGGGCATCAGCATTGTAAGGGGGGACTAGGCGCGTGCTGTCAGAAGTTGCTTGAGCCTCCTCTAAAGACCGCCGCAATGAGGATAAGTTTGTCAATAAGACAAAATAAAAAGGACCTATGGACGGTAGAGCTCTTGTGCCCTTGTGTATGCTCTCTTGCAGATGATCTACCACGTTCCCCATGGTGGAAATATCGACCTTGTTCTGCTGTTGCGCGCTTATGGCCAGTTTGGCCTTTTTAGTGCCAAAAGCCTCGCCTAAGAAAGCACGGGCTTCAGGCCGTTGAAGTACAGTAACAGGTGCAGGTTCGAGGCCTTTAAGGGCCTTGACTTCTTGAGTGAGGACATGGAGGGGTGCTTGACGGATAGTCGTCACCCCCGTTTTCTTATTATGCACGCCAACGAAGTATCTGTAGGAAAATGAGTAGAGAATATCAATGCCACCACATTTTTGCGCAGGAGCACCAGTTAACGTACCGAGATCCCTCAGATGCTCGTCGAGTCTCCGGAGAAGAGAACAGGTCCACGGCACCAGTTTCACCTGCAATGAGAGTCCGCAACTCAGCAAAGTCGACGTCCCCGACGTCTTCTGTAGTATTCCTCTTGTCCACTGTCCGATAACAATCAAATGTGGTTGATGTTGGGGGTGTAGCAGCGGGGAAGTTGGCTGGGTATAGAGGATCAGACTCTTCCATCGAACTACCATCAACCTCGACTTGAGGACTTACCAAAGACAGGGCCCACCTGTGTTTTAGGCTGGTTGGAAGACACAAAGGAGACCTTTGTATTGTTTCCGTCCTCTCGCTTGCGCTTTTTTGAAGCTGCAGGCGAGGTCATAATTGGAGTGACCGCTCTGGTCGTGACTTTGTATTATTCTATTGGCTCAGTAGCAGGCCAAGGTTAGTGACTCCTCCTCTGGGTTTGCTCCTCTGTGCTGAACATCCTCATTTCTAGGCTCAGCGTCCTTCGCTCCACCACCGTCGTTTACGCTGTTTCTTGCTGGCATAGTTTTCTCATTTTGGGCCAACGCTGCGACTGCGAACGTGGTGCTTCCTCTTGTCCCTTATACTGTCACCATGTCCAAATCCCGCTCTCATAGTCAGAGCCCTCCTGTAGCCAGTGCTATCAAACTGGAAGACGTCGAGCAGGAAGGGGTCAAGCCCGAAGAACAAGATGTGAAGCTGACACCCGACACATCAGCTGCTGTAAAGCCTGAGCCATCTCCCCCTCCGAAGCGGGAGCCATCGGAGTCCAGCACACCAGCACCTAATGTCAAGCTTAAACGTAGTGGACCACTGCTTATAGGCGACCTTCCACTCGCAGAACAGCAGGCCCGCGCTACCTTTACCGAGATTGCAGACAACCACTACCAGTATTCCACACTTGGGCGCTCAAGGGAGGCCCTCGAGGGTATGACCTGTGATTGTCAATACGAACCTGGTCAGTCGGGGCTTGTTCAACTAGTATTATATGTAGTGACTAGTACGATGCCATCCTCACTGGGGTTACTGTCTTGCAGGAGCAGACCATCCATCTGACGCCTGTGGGCACGGCTCAGATTGCATCAATCGTCTCACGCAGGTGGAGTGCCTTCCAGAGGACTGTCGCTGTCGCTCTTATTGTCAAAACCAACGGTAGGTATTATTCAAGCCCGCACAAGCTGCCTTAGCGCTGTACTTCTCCTCACTAACTACATTTCCCATCTTGTGTCATCGTCCCTAGGTTCCAACGCAAGGAATACCCTACCGTGGAGATCGTTTTGACGGAGAAAAAGGGCTATGGACTTCGTGCTGGCACTGATATACCCAAGTGGGCTAGTTTCACGATCGCCCTTATCACCTGACGATAACCATTCGTCTATACAGGGACAACTTTATATATGAGTATGTTGGTGAAGTGGTCAGCCGTCCATCGTTCATGAAACGTATGCGAGAGTATGCAGAAGAGGGCATTGAACACTTCTACTTCATGATGCTGCAGAAGGACGAGGTGAGAGCACATCCTTGGCCACTATCCGAAGCCTCCTAACTCAGTTTGCTTCTGGTAGTATATTGATGCGACAAAACGAGGGGGGATAGGCCGGTTTGCCAACCATAGTTGTAGCCCCAATTGCTATGTTGCGAAATGGACGATTGGAAATCATGTGCGGATGGGAATCTTCGCAAAACGTTCCATCCAAAAGGACGAAGAGATAACATTCAACTATAATGTTGACCGCTATGGGTGGGTGTACAATCTTTGATCCATCCTAATTGTATGACAATAGTTCCTTGCAGGCATGATGCACAACCATGCTACTGCGGGGAACCTAATTGTGTCGGCTTTCTTGGTGGAAAGACACAAACAGATATTGCAGCCATGGACGACCTGTACTTGGACGGTAGGTCGAAGATTCTTCTAAATGCACTCAAGCTGACCCTGTCTGCGTTTAGCTCTTGGCATCTCAGATGAAGTTGAGAAACTTGGTCTCAAAGGTAGCAAGAAGAAGAAGAGCAAGAAACTCGATGAGGACTACTTGGTAAACGGTTTTTTCTTTTCATTACCGTCATCCCATTCACACCTTGCAGCCCGAGGTTAAACCGCTCGCCGAGAAAGACGTGCCCAAGGTCGTACAGGCCATGCGGCAGACACAGAGCAGGAAAGTCCTTCTGAAGTTGCTCACACGAATTAGAGTATGTTGGCTACCTCTGTGGCTTTCCCATCTTCCTCACCAGCTCATTCCCCTAGCTCACAGATAACGAGGCTGCAATGCGGCAGATCATGCGTTTACGCGGATTTAGTTTGATGAACAACATTCTATCTGACTATACCAAGGACATTGAGATTTCGATCGCAGTGCGTTGAAAATTGCACTTGAACAGTACGGAGTTACATGTTTATCTAGGTACTTGAAGCCATGACGAAGTGGCCCCTTATTCAGCGGAATAAGGTTGAAGACTCAAAAATCCGAGTGCCGGTCCAGGCATGCACAGAGTCTGATAATGAGACTATGAAATCCTTGGCTACGAAGGTTACCCATTTCCTTCCGCACAAAACGAGTGCTGATCATAGCTGTAGCTTCTTGAATACTGGGAGTCCCTCGAAGTTGCATACCGAATACCGAAACGACTTAAAGCTGTATGTCACTTTTTTTGTCAGTTTCGCTTGGTCGATGAATAACTGGCCTTTCATCTAGAATGGCAAAGAAGAAGCCTGCGACCAACCTACTGTTATCGTCATCGACTCTCATGATGACAACAGGCCACTTAAAAAGACGCGCTGGGAACCCTACGACATCGAGTTTAAGCCCAAAGCGCTCATTCCCGAGTTGAAGCCCAAGGCATCCGCCTCCGTTGTGCGGCAACCTGTTGAAGTCCCAGCCTCTCCGGTGCCGTATACCGCCGCTGATAAGCGCAAGGAGGTTGCAGCTGTCATTGCCGCTGCGACTGCAGCCGCGGAAGCTGAGGCGGCTAGAACAGCAGCAATCGCTGCTGCTGCTATTGCCACTGTTCATCCTATACCCGATGCAGAGCAGAAGAAGGAGCCGAAACCACCACGGAAGCACCAGACCAAGGAAGAGAAAGAGGCGAATAAGGAGAAGCGACTTTTGAAGCTTATTGGCAGTGTCGTCGTGAAGTGTATGTCTAAATATGCCAAGCAGCTAGACCATGACCAGTTCAAGAAGAATGCTAAAGAGGCGAGTGTTCTCACCTTTTTCCGTGATCGGTCATTTCATGTTGCTGACCCGTCGCATGAGCAGCTCACTCATGTCATCGCGGAGAAAGAAAAGAAGTCATCAAGCTACAAGGAAGGAAAGCTTGATTCGCTCTCGGACGAAAAGGCTGCCAAGATCAAAAAGTTCGCCAAGGAGTATATCGCGAAGGTTCTCCGGAAAGTCGAAAAGTCAAAACGGAAGCCCTCATCGTCAGGCCACCCACATAACCACAGTGACACCCTACCGACAACGAATGCAGACCTTCTAGGTGCGGACGACGATGGCAAGGAGGTCGAGATGACCATGTCAGTCGAGCAAGCAATGGACCTGGGCTCCGATGATGATGCATGTATGGACGAGCCAGAGGAGATGCAACACTCGTCGGACGAGGCAGGTCCTTCGCCAATGGAGGGTGTGTCAGAACGACCACCAGACTCTGTCACTCCTGTGACGCCACCCGATCACACCCTGCTATTGGACCCCCGCCTTCGACATCGCCCTGACGAGTCAGGGTGGGATCCAGATGTCCCGAGGACACTAAAAGACTTGAATGGGATTCATGTCTAGCCCCTCGTATCACTACTGCTCATTTTTTGTTTATTTATGTTAAAGTTAGTCTTCATGGGTGTTTAGTGTCTTGGATTTAGAGGGTTTAATAGCATCCGCAGCATAGGCTGTATTGCGTGTAAGTGATATATAGAACAGTGAACTAAGGTAAAGCATGTTGTAAGAGCACTTAGGAAAGACAATCCAGTGGGTCTGGTTCATCGTCAATTGGTTGATGATGTGCGGCCATGGCTTTTATGCGCTCCAGGACATCTTGTGGAGGACCATTGTGGACTTTGCGGGAAGTAGATTTGGCGGTTCGCTTGCTGGTTGGTGACCGTGTGGCATTTTCTTTCAGCTTGTTCGATAATGAAAATCTGAGAGTTGAATGTCAACAAAGATAGTAGGGTCGGTGTCAAATCATTAAACCATTTGCTGAATACATACGGTTTGGAAATGTCAACATTCATTGTTTCTGGAGGCCTACGGTCATGGTGCTCCTCGAAAGGCTCCTTAATTATTACTCTCTTCCTTTTCGACGGCGGGGGAGGATCGGTGTCCAAGTCGTTATCCAGGATAATCTCAGGTTTGAGTACCCTCTTCTTGCCGCGCTTCGTCCTTGCCAGTAGGGGTTCCTCAATGTCGTCACGATGGACAGAACTCTTGTTCTTTGGAAAGGGCTTAGCAGGATCAAGATTTACGTCCGCAGCCTTGTAATTGCCACCTGCGCACTTCAAATCTTTCTTACCCTTCTTCACTTTCATCACTGCTTGGAGTTTCTTACTACCTGACTCGGAGCAACTTTCTGGCTTTTCGTTGTCTGTATCAATCAATCACCCCAAGTGTCGATGTGGAAAAAGAGGTGATATTTTACCTTCTGGTTGTCCTGCGGCAGCAGTTTTCGATGCACGCGGCTCCCTTGATTGTTTCATAGGCGTTCTTAGAGGTCGAGAAGTTGTAGCAGTTGACAGTTTCCGTATCTTCTTCGAAGTGCGATTATTGACGTCGTTAGTGTCATCCACTCGAGACACAACTGCTTGACTATGTTGCTTGACTTGGTCACCAGATTTACGAGGGACCTCGACCAACATTTCCTCATCATCTACAACAGGTCCTTTGTCGTGCCCAAGATTGTGCTGTTCACATGAATGGGCCGACTGACCGGATCTGCGTACCTCCTTCTCTGCGATGGGTATCACGGCGGTACGCCCTTTACGCCTTGATGGTGCTACTTTCTCATCTGTGGATGTCGGTTTCTGGGAGCGACCTTTGCGCTTGGGTGGTGGCTTGGACGGCTTCTCAGCCCCTATATCTGCAGCGCTAGTCAATGAACGTAAATAAGGGCACTGAATGGCCGTACCATCATTTATAGCCTTCAGCTTCTTAAAAGCGGCCTTCTTAGAAGTGGTATCAACCTCCCTCGGGACCATTTTTGAGCTTCCTGAAAAGTTCATGGTCAACTGCACTGACACAGCACAATGAAAAACAACCAACCGGCCACAGCATTAGAACTTTCCAGCAGAGGTTTCGCTGCTTGACGACTACGAGCGAGGGGTGCATCTTTGTCCTTGAAACGAACTGGTGACATGGAGGAAACACGCGGACGTTTCGCTTTCTTCGCCTTCGAAGGAGACTCCCCAGAAACAGTGCGTGAAAGCAAAATATCAACAAGAGGGTTCTTTCCCGATGGCACGAAGATACTGCAGCCAGGAAGTCCACGTCAGAGAGTATGAAACGGACACAAGCTGGTACACACCCGCCTCGATCTCTAAACCTTGCTTGCTGCCTCTGAGTACGCTTGGCCTTGCTCGCCTCTACGGTGGCGTTGGCCGTGGGCCAGATCACATTCATGACTGCAGCACGAGGACCCGTGCTGCTCCTTCACTAACACTGTCTGGACTCTGGAGTGAATACAAGCACGCGAGTGGGTTTGCAGCACGTGATTGAATTAGCTGCATCACGTGCTGAGGTCTTGTTGACGAGCTTTGTCGTAGCGTAGTCGGCCGTAATCTTAGTTCATTTCATTTCATGCACACAACCGCGACTATGATGATGGTGCCCAGTCATCGTATTGTCAATCATTTTACATGTATTATTATCACGCTACTTTACTCTTGGTCATGATATTGCCATCTGGATGAGGACATACGTTCTATCCTGTATACTGCAAATCAAGATGCTATACCGTACAAAGAAAAGCCACACGCACAAAAGGTAGTGCATACTTCAATACTTACGAAGAGGGTCCGCGATCTGCCCATATCCGGATCGCCAGGTCTGGTTCGATCGAACCAGACGCTATCATATTTTGGTTGGGATGCGTCTATCAACACAAGGTGAACTTCGGGAAGGTGAAGTAACAGATCACGTATCACCTACCGCAACAGCTACCACGATACCTATCATTTGATTAGAGCATCAAGCAAGAGTCGGAAACGAGTTTCAAACGCACCCGAATGCCCATCCAATGTCTGCACAACTTCTCTACTCTGCAAATCCCAAATGTACACCTTATTATCCTCGCTACCCGAGACGATCCATTTTCCTCCTGTGACACTGAAACAGGCAGCGATGCAAAATTTCTCGTTGCGGTGGCCAATGTATGTCTTGAGGCAACGCGAAGTGTGGTAGTCCCACAGCCTAATCGCGCTGTCGTGGGCAGTCGACAGAATGTATTTTGAATTGGGAGAAAACTGGACGTGTTGGCTGGGATTTGTGGTTGGGCAGGGTCTATCAGCGTGACGAGTAGGGAGAACGGGGCGTACCATATGGCATTATGTCCCTCTGCAAGGGTCTTGAGACACTGCCCTGTCGTTGTGTTCCATATCCGTCTGCACACGGTTATCGCGGGTTCTACGGCAGGGGATGGATAAAGCATAAAGGGACGTACATTAGCCCATCAAGGGAACACGACACAATCAGGGATGCGTCACGATTGAAATGTACAGCAGTGACGTAGTCGAGATGGGCATTGAGTGTTTTAATGCACTTTCCTGCAACGATAAGCATTTTCGATCCAAAGGGGAGACCACATGAAAATGTACCTCTCGCGACGTTCCATATACGCACGTCACCTTCGCATCCACCGGAGACTAATAAGGTCGACGCAGTGTTGTAGTTGACGCAGAACACGAAGCTTGCATGTCCCCGTAGATGTTTTGTTGTCAAGCCCTGAGGGGCCCACCCATCATTTCCATGATCTATACTCGGGTAGTAGAGACGAACGTACAGTTTCGACGTTCCATATTCGTACACTCGTATCATCTGATGCGGAAGCAAGGTATGTCCCATCGCTCGACCATGAAATGTCTGAGAGACCCTTTGTGTGCCCACTGAGGTTGCGGATCAGTTCTCCTGTGAGAGGCGACCATATTTTGATAACATTGTCCGCAGCTACATGTGTCGCGAAACATATCACAAGATGTGAGCAACTCCACATACAAGAAGCTCAAGCATTCGAACGTACCACACGAAGCGAGAAGGGTCCCGTCAGGACTAAACTTGACTGCAGATACAGACTGGGTATGTCCCCTGAGTGTATGTCGCAGTCTGTAGTTTGGTCTTTCGCGTGGAGCAGCCTGGATCTGTGCACTGGGAAGTGGCGGTGGCACTGCTGGGTGAGATTGAACGGGTGCAGGTGCGGATATCTGTGGGTCATCTTCAGTTGTCTGAGATGCATTATCGTCGTCTGTTGTGGATTCGTCCATGTCTCGTGGATCCATGTGGACGAGTCGGCGTGAGGCTGACTAAGTAAAATACTGTGCTAACATGAATTGATTAGATAATAAATCACTACCCAATCAAACAACGCCATTTTGCCTGTGGGAAAGGCCGCCACCATGATCATGGCTCATGCAGCCTGCCACTGGTGCGCCGGTACTCAAAACATTGCAACTCGAGTCGCCGTTTACATCCCAGCGTCCCCCCCAAAAATCTTGCCATACATTCTGTCTCGTCCACGTATCTAAATAACCACCTCAGGGGAGGGCCTCCCAAGGTGGCAGAGAAATTTCTCACCAAATCCACGACAGCATCGTCACCGCGCAACCTTCTTCCCTCCCGCCTCAGCGCGTGCGTTAGCGGAGGACCACAGTAACTGATGTTCTATACGGTCGTACTTGCGAGAATTGGCAAAGCGAATATATACCCGTTCCTCCGATGGGGTGCAGACCTGCGTCTGCTTGAGGCAACGAAATACGCCTCGTTTCGGCCCTGAATTTGCAAGGTCTGTCATCAAAACCACTGCAAGGGCACGCAAACGTTTACTACCTCATTGTAATATGGAGAATAAGTGGAACAGGAATCGCCTACAACCTTAGCATTGAACAGGTCATTAACACTGCCGAGCGCATTCATGGCGAAGCGGCGGGTGACACCTGCCCTGACATTATACACGGTTCGAACGGGCCTCGAGATTGTGGGTCGATGGCAATAATAAACCGATCCCGAGGAGAAAGGACTTCTTCGAAGCCACGGATAAATTGGCAGCTTCCTCTGTTGGGTAGGGTATGCTACGTGTTGCGGATGACTTAGATATGGAACCGTTACTCCACGTCGTGTTTCCGACAGAGGAATCCAACCATAGGATCACTCTGGGACAGTCATTGAACCGCCTCAACCAAATACAACCGTCGTCATAGGTTCCCCACAGTCCAGCAAGGTGGATATGGGTATAACGGCCACGCAGTTCACCCAAGAGTGCGGATCAACTCCGGCCTGTCCAAATCGAGTACAAAGCTTTTGAGCTTCTATTGCATCCAACAGCAGGACTGTCTTATGTACGCAGGGCACTGATGCTAATACTATGGTAAGTCGCGGAAATATGAAGTCAATTATGTAAGTAACTACGCATCCTGCGCCCAATTCAAGGAGTAATGTGCTTTCAGGGATGTAATTGGCTATCTCCATGGTGTACTTTGAAAGGATATCAGTTTTCACTCCGGTCTGGCTGATAAGTGATTCGTTCACAGACGAAGGCCCTCCTCGTTGTACAGCAACAATCCTGGAAGCACTTTTTCGTTGTATGGATGAGAGTCCAGTGAGTACTAATGCTCCATAATGTTGGCTTCACCTTCTCGCAACTAATGCCCCCTCGGTGACGTCATCGCCCTGCCTCTGGGGAGCTGCTGGACCTGGTGCTTTCCATCCTGATGGCTCCGAAACTTGTCCGGTTGGACCGCGGCAACTCTTCCTTTGATCCCACGCCCCCACGCCCCCTCGCCCCGCCTCTGGAAAGCTGCTGGACCCTGGTGCTCTCCATGTGGACATCCCCTGATGGCTCCGAAACTTGTCCGGCTGGACCGAGGCAGCTCTTCTTTTGATCCCACGCCCTCCACCAATGACATCCCACTCCTCACCAGCTGTGAATCTCGAGCACTAAGTTTGCTGTCCGAAGTGTTGTGTGCACATTCCTGGTGAGCCATGTGGGTATTAAGTAAAACTGAATTGAGTTTATTAGATGTGATGATGATCCGAGACCAAAATCTCGTCTCGTGTTTTCTCTTTCTTAGAATGAGAAAGTGACAATGCGGGAGAATGCATGTGCCTCCCAACTCCGATACTCGTCTGACACAATGGATTTGCCTGTTCCAAAACCATCGGCGTGATTCCAGTACCATCTTTAGCTCCGTGCTTCGCGCAAGAACATTCAGACTGCATTATGTTTGGCGCAGCTTCCTCCTCGATCCACAGACCTTCGTTTACTATGTAAATGCAGCCTACCACCTGTCATTATTTCCCATTCGATATTGCCTTGACCACCTGGTGCAGACTTACCACCTTTTAGAGTATGGTCACTACTTGTCACAGGAATTCTACAGACATCGTTGCGCTTGATGCGCCTTACGGGCAGGATTCCATACAATCCACTCTGTCTGTGGATAGGAACTTTGACCTCGAGAAGCCTACCCTCCTTAGTATATCTGATTTTCCCGATGGTGGTTTGCGAGCATGGTCTGTTGTAATTGGAGTGAGCACAATGGTCACCTCACATTTTTGCTCTAATGGATTATTTCCATGGATACAGGCCCTTTTGATGTCTTTTGCTACGTGAGCTAGGGTTCACTTCTGAGCAGAGGTTCCTGCATCCATGACTAACCATTAGCCCTGAATAGCTTTGGCTGGACCAGTTCCTTCGGAGTACGTCTGATCAGAAGACAATCATAATCCATCTCAAAAATTTCGCAGGTATTCCAGACATACTATCAGACAAACACATTCCGAGACCTCTCTGCTTCAAATATTGCATGTATAGGGTCCATGCAATATGGCCTTACTTTCGTACCAGTACGTGTCCTCACCTTCCTGCGCATAACCATGTTAATGTCCTTCTAGGCATTATTCACGGGCCGCTTACTCGATCTCGGTTACTACAATGGTCCGCTTGCCATTAATAGTATCATTTATATCACTGCACTGGTATGTGGCAATTGAAAGTAATTGATGCTCCTCTGATGCAACATCTCTAGTTTCTCGTGGCTGAGTGTAAGACATATACACAAATCATGTTATGTCAGGGTGTGGCAACAGGAGTTGGTTGTCGTTCATCTGATCATTTAGAGATGACTAATTTAACTTCAGTTCTTTGCTGGGACGATTTTTGGCTCTTGTCCTGCAGTTGTTTCCCATTGGTGTACACTTGGACTCTCATACTGTCATAGCTGCTCACTGACACAATTTCAGTCCTGAAAAAACGATCTCAAGCTTATGGTGTGCTTGCAGTGGGATCAGGCACAGGTGGTACCATACTTCCGATATTGGTACAGCAACTCTTTGATAAAGTCGGTTTCAAATGGACTATACGCATTACAGCATCTGTCCTTGCTCTGGCGGTGTTCGCCGCGAATTTAGTTGGTGTTCTCCATCCACTGTCTCACTGTTATTGACCCTGCAATTAGTTACTTTGCCCCCGCCTGCCGCCATCTAATGTCAAGGGGGGATTATTTAATTGGGCGGCCTTCAAAAATCCAGCATTCACATGTTGCGGTAAGACAATCCTACTTTATACTCCGAATGCCATGTTTAATAGTCACGTCAGTCATTGCTTATAATGTGGCATTACTTGGCCTCTATGTTCCTCTTATCTATCTTGACCTCTCAGGCCAAGCTGCAGGACTCTCACCAAATTTCACATTTTGCTTGATTTCCGTTGCCAACTGTTCCTCTCTGATTGGCCGGTTGTCTTCAGGAATCCTCGCGGACCGATATGGGGCCCTGAATACGCTGATCCCCGCCGTATTGATTAGTAGCCTCATGAGCTTCGCATGGCCATACGTAACCTCCCAAGTTGCACCGTTGGTCGTCGTGACGATCACATACGGCTGTACGACGGGTACATTTACCAGTTTGCTCCCGAGCACTCCAGCTCGTCTGGGTGGAATTAGTGATGCTGGCAGAAGGTATGTCCACAGTACATCATGATTATGTGGCTGCATGTAGAATTGAAATCCTGTTTTCTTTAGGATTGGCATGGCAAATACAGTTATGGTGAGAATGTTCACATTGTCTTATCACCCATTTGATTTCGGTGTCTTAGATTTTCGGCGCGGCGGCGGGGCCACCCCTTGCTGGTGTTATACAGACCACATCTGGTGGATTTAAGGGCGTCGGTTTTTACTCTGGTGGAGTCGTCATGATTGCATGCATACTTCTGATTATCACTCGACGGCTGGCTCTGGGAAAGTGGACTGGAAAGTTCTAACGCATGCTGACACGAGTTGAGTTGCATCGTCCAGGCCAATGATTTAGTACATTTCCGCTATCATCGCAGGTAGTTCGCAATGATAGCATCTTCAATCCCGAGTGTGAGTAGATGCTCGACAATATCCAGCACTTGACCACGAAGGGTTTAACATTGGCAGCGACAAACATGCAAAGATTGAATTGTAGTACAAGGTACCATGGATACTCTGGCCGTGCAGCCCACGAAGTAAAGACCTCCAGTAGAGGGCGCCTGCGTGTTCTCCTGGTCCAGGGCAGCTAACCGACACGCGATTATCGTGTCGAATGCAGACGGCAAGAATGGTGTAAAGTCGAAACACCACCAGAGCACAGAACGTCTGCCGATCTCCATTGACCAAGTTGTCAGATTGACCGCATAGACTTCGCAATAGCATTTTCCTTGGAATCCGCCATGTCTTGTGCGTCCACATTATCGTTCTTCATCCTCTTCTTGTCGCTCGTCAAGTGTAGAAGGACTGCTTCACTTTTCACTCTTCTCTTTGATGTTTAAGCCAGCACCGCCTATCCCTGAATCACGGAATATCCTAATCCGGCTGTAGGCTGTGGCAAAGCTTGTGGTGCCCACTTTAGCTTGCACTAAATCGACTAATTCCGTCGCTGTCGTTCTAAGCTCATCTGTCATCATATCAGCCGAAATTGCATCAGAAAAAAAAAGGTGAGACTTGCAATAGCCGACGTACCCATGGCGGTGTCGTGGATCATGTCTTCTTCTATGATGCGGTATACAGGAGTCAAAATGTGGGGAAGGAACTGTTCCAGCTGTTGTCCTTCCATATGCGACGCCATCGCTACGAAGAACCGGAAGACAGACAAGGGAATAAGCGACCAGTTAGCCTATTTCAGGCTATATCAGTACCCTATAGACCACAGCAAGCAACGAGTGCTTACGGCTGCAGTAGCTGTATTCCGACGCGCAATATGTGCAGACTGCACCTGGAATGACAGCTTAGAGAAAAGCCATGGAAGTTGGTTGCTGCCTCGACCATCCCGGACTTCTGACTCGGCCACATCATCGCCCTCGGACCCAACCTCACCGTTGGAACCCTCAGTGATGCGGGACTCCTGAGGATGTCGATGAGCGATGAACCATTTGCCTACCAAGGATCGATTCTTGACGATTTGTAATGCCGCGGGTGCTTCCGTGTTTGGCCTCTTGAGCATCGGCGGTATCTTGCATAGTTGCATGTATGAGTGGGCTGCCCTCGACAGTGGTCATTGTCTGCGTAGATGGCTGAGTTACTGCGAACAACGATCCAACACGTGCATCCACTTCATCTTCGAGTAGTCCGTAGGCAATTCCGGATATAATATATGAGGTTGATAAAATTTGTCATACTCGACTAATAACTCTGGCTGCACTGGCAATTCATCCTTGCCTTTCTTGGGAGTATTTATGATGTATATGTTCAGTAAGGTTTCCCTGCGTATTCGGGGAAGTTGTTCTTTCACAAAGTGTCTATATCAAACGGTCAAAGCGACTCAACAGAGCCAGACAGCCAATTGATTCACATTGCTCCAGCGTGACCATTCCTCACGGCCAAGTTGAGGCCGATTCTTCGAAGACCGTTGAGCGTGAGCCTTGGACCCATGTTCAGGTGTTGTACGACTTTGTACAAATTCGATGGTGGTAAAAGTCCTTTCGCCATTTCTTTGTGTACGGCAAGAAATAATAAGACTAATTTTCCCGAGTGACGGTGGTTGTTTGGTTGTGTTGAATTCTAAAGCCTTTGTCTTCCTTTCTTGGAACCAATTTACTCTACACAGCACTGTTCTAGTCATTGCTGGTATTCCAGTTGTCCAGCCTTGGTGGAGGATGATATACTTGTTTTGCGCAGGCCAAAGAGGAGTACGACTGGAAATAGGTAAGGCGCTCTTTTCAGACTGCCGCAATCAACTTATATTGATATTACACAAGGATGGAGCTCGCATTGGCCGAACTAGGGCTTGAGGAGACTCAAGACCTGGAAGAGGATGTTGATTGTGTGAATGACAAGGGTGTGTAGTGTTCTTTGTTCCTTCCTCGTGAAGAAGAGATTTATTAGTGGTTGGATATGACATACAGACGAAGAAGTCTTCGAGTCCGATTTTGCGAGTACGGATGAGGAGGCTATGCATGAAGAACTGAGGTTGGAGATCAGGCGTTGTAAGAAGAGGAGAGACGAGTTCATAGGTGTGGGTGCACATCTTTCCATAATGATATTATGCTACTTAAAAACGGAGATCAAAGGCTGTCCGAGCTATGGGAAGGCAACAGCAACCGCTCACGCGCGACAACGCGTGGCATTTAATCCAGAAGCAGAGTTATCTATTGTGAAACCTCGTGTCCAAAAGCCGAAGCGGCGGGTCTCGCTTGGGATTGCACTAAACGCGGAGACGGGGGAAGTCATCGAGAAGACGATCAATGCGGGAGGTAGTACTGTAACCGGAAAGCGGCAGAGTAAAAGGCGGCATACTATGATGAACACTACAGCCACTTTCACCCGCATGAAAGATGCGGAAGTAAAGAAGGTATGCATTTCTCGTTCATGCGCAGTGGGTCCAGCTTCGAGGTGACGGCCACATAGGCAGCTCTACTGAAGAAACTCAAAATCGCTATGCGGATGCATACTCAAGACGAACTTATCGCGCGTGCACTTGATACAGAAGAAGGCAATATCCTCGAACGTCATAATTATCTACACCTAGAAGAGAAGCGTGCCCGCGTTCGTGTGGTGCGTCAGTCGATCACGGGACCTGTGCTGCGTTGGATTAGCAAGAAGGAACATGTGAAAGTGCCCGTTCCTGTACAGCCCGCGGAGTGTATGGGCCACAGTATACCTTTGTGCATACGGCGGGTAGGATTATGGATATCTTGTCATAGAGTCCTCTCAATGCACGTCTTAATCATCCAACATCTTCGCCTCCATTCGCAATTGTTTTCAAGTCTCGCTATCAAAGTCGTTGACTCATCGCCCCCGACGCCCCGTACCTGTTTCAACATGCACTCGCAAATGTATTCAAGTCTCGTCGCCTTGTTTTCCTTGTCATTACATCAAGTTATCATTGCCGTTCCTAGATTATCGCTCGTGGCTCTACGCTCCAATCGCAAATCATACAAATCGTGTTCTCCCATACGCTATGCATCCCTTGCCACATGTCTAATTGTTTCCTACCTCGTTCACGCCTTCCTATCACACATTGCTATTCCATTGCTATTCGCAGTAGTAGGCGCCGTGTATTTTCAGAAATAAACAGTTTGTCATGCTATTTTTAACCGGTGTGAGAAAGCAAAGCAGTGGACCCCTCCATCCCAAGGCGAAATCTCTTTGGAGAGCAATAAGTCTGCTCTGAAAGCAATTCCGACTGCTTTCAGAGCGGATGTTCCTAGTTTTACAAAGCGATCACCTCTCCGACCGCTTTAACGCTCTGACCTCTTTGCAAAGCCCGGGCCCGGTGTTTTCCTGATGAACACTTGTATCCTGACTTTTAAACCTAAATGTACAAGTACACAATGATCTCATGTTATGATTATGCACAGGTATGGCTCTATACAGTCTCAGTTCTGCGAAAACTAGAAATGAATGATATCGTCACAAAAAGATGGCATCCAACACTCACATCCAATGGAAGCGGTAAGCCTTCATTATCCACCTTGCCATCCAAGTACTGAGAAATCAGTGAGAGGGCATACTCATCACTCTCCACGGTACAGGTGCGCGGCTCTGGTTTTCTTACCCAACCGAAGGTACCTCCCTTGCGACCATGCATATCTTGCCCGATCGGAGCACAAGAGTCGAAATCAATGATTACTGGATGTCCTTGATTGTTGAGCATGATATTTGTTGGATTGATATCATTGTGCACCAGGCCAAGGGTGTCGTGCAGAAACTGTAATCCTTTTGCGACCCCAGAAACAATGACGTCACGATCCAAAGGCGCACCACTTTGAACTGCATCGTGGAGCGAGCGTTTGTACTTTCTCAAGCATATGGCGGTTAAGTCTTGGCCGTCGCGGATGGATCCGTAGTAGTGGCATATGTTTGGGTGAGGATATTGCTTCACAATTTCATACATCTCTGCCTCTATGAGCATGCCTTCTCCGGGAGTCTTAGCGGAAGGGACCTCGGGCAGCATGATGACTGGCCTCTTTTGATAGGAATCCAGCGGGGGCGGCCGTGGGCACTCAGTAAGCGATGAATTCCAATGTGCCTTGAAAAGTTCCATAGGGATGGGGCTCGGAGTCGGAAGGTCATTAAGGTCAAATGCACCATCCCTCGCCGAATGACTGATCTGATAATAATTTTCACCGTCCTTCCAAACAGTAACGGTGTGGTCAAAAGTGTCGGTTTCCACATCCCAAGCTTCGTAGCTCGTGACGAGTTCTCGCATATTTGGTGCTCGAGGATTTCAGATGTGATCTATGCGATATGCTCTAGAGTCAAGGATTGAGACCTGAGACTTCAAAGGCAAATAGAGGACTATACGGTCGCTGCTCTCGTAACACAAATCAGAACGTCTTGTACGCCGGTGACTATGGAAATATCAAAGTGCATACTACGCATTGTGAGGTTACTCACATTCCAGAGTCCTTTGCGCGATTATGATACTACAGATCGCGCGTACGAGTGGCCGTATATCAATCGCGGACTCGGGAGGCGAAGAGGTTTCTCCCGTGTTTATCTATGTATCCCTAAGTTCACAGTACTGATGGTATTTCTAGGGTAGAGCACGGGTCGACCGCTCCAAAAATACGACAGGATGCCAGCCGCCGTCAGTCATCGTCGTCGATAAAAAAAACCGTCTCTCTCGCGACAGTGAATTTTCCGAGCGCACTCTACTTCTCAACACATATGGCTATTTATACGGACGTTGCTGGTTCATGCGTTCATGACACCGAAGGTGTGAGAAACAGGAGAAGATCTGCTGTGCTTCACTCGCTCTCGCTGGTCCCACTGACCTCAGATAAAGCGGACTATGTGCAACATAACTGAGATATATATGGTCAAGAAGGCTGGTGCTTGCCCGGAGAGACGGTCAATACTTTGTTGGCATAGACCATTCTCGTGGTTCTGCAAGAACGCAAGTGAGCTGAAACGGAATTGACCGTCCCCGTGTTGACTTCACCAAAAAACGTTTTTGGACGCGAATTGTAGATGTATTGTTCAGGTTAACTGGATACATAACGCTGACGTGTCTCACTTTCAGATGTGCCAAAGCCTTGCATACGAGGCAAATCGTACATTCCATTGATGGCTACATACATTGACTCGGCTTCACGAATTAGTGTCTTATCACCCGATCGCTTCTTCCGCTCACTGGGTGGGACTGCAGTCAGGCAACCCATTCCTATCAGATCGATACTCCGCGTGCGATCCCAAATCACACACAAGCTCGGCGAGCTTCCTGCCACGGTGGTTCGTCCATCCTCTTTCATCCGCTCACATTTCAAACGGCTTGTAGCAACAATACGTCCGTGTCCAGGCTAGCGTGATGGATGTCCAAACAAGGCAGGAAGAGACGACGAATGGGTTTTCGATTCACATGGGCCCGGGGGAGGTTGTCGTTCCGAAGACTCAGCGGATTAATGCCGGGCATCTTTGCGTTATCGACTCCGTGATGGTTAAAGTGAATTGGCAGAGGTAATGCTGTGGTTAGAAGGCAAGAGAGCGCTCGAGAGAGCTAAGAGCATGCAAACGGTGTCTCGACGTCTGGTCTCAGTTCGATGTCAGCGGCAATGCCACTGCATCATTTTGCTTGACTTATGTAGTGTTATTTCAATAACTCGGTCGGGTTGGGAGCACAACACCCCACGTATGTACCTATAGTGGGTACATACGCATCTGCGCAAGATTGTGTAGTACAAGTCATTTCACCCACTATTTTTCTGACGACCTTCTAAATGCAACGTCCTGGAGGATAACATGGCTGGATACGACGAGCGCCTGACCTATTTTCGGATCTGATCGCAGTTCAGCTTCCTTGCTATTCGGAATATCGATGTATCACCGTTCTCCTATAGCCCGTCTGCCTTCATATATCCACCAGGCTTCTTCCTCGCCCGCGTTGCAGTCTCCCACTGGCCTCGTCTAGGATGACCTCCAGAGAGGCGATCGCGAGGGGAGATGAAGCACTCCTTGCTCAGCTTGGATATAAGCAAGAGTTCAAACGCGCATTCACTCCATTAGAGGTGCGTCCTCTCCGTCTCTCTCACAAGTTCCAGTCGACAGCCGAGACTCAATGGCGCTCGTGGGACGCTTATAGGTGTTCGGGGTGTCCTTCAGCATTATTGGCCTCCTCCCGTCCATTGCGTATGTCTCATCCCTTTTACCATCGAATTTGCAGTAAGCAAACGTGTACAGCTCTGTTCTGGTCTATGCCCTTCCAAATGGCGGCGCGTCTGCTATGGTGTGGGGGGTACGTGTCGGGTGTCTTTTGGAGAGTGGAGATATTGAAGCGAAACTATTTCAGTGGCTTGTAGCCTCGCTTTTCATTCTCTGTGTCGGTTTGGCCATGGCGGAGCTTGGCTCCTCTGCACCGACGTCTGGGGGTGTAGGTGCACTCTTGCAAGGGAATCCAAACTGCTTTTTGACGTCCAATGTCCGTAGCTTTACTACTGGACGCACGCTCTTTCCTCACCTCGCTGGCGGAACTTGCTCTGCTGGATCGTTGGGTGTACGTTTTTCGTTACTGTTGGCCCTACTCGCGTGAAACTATTCGGTGCGTAGACGCAAACACGATCGGGAATATTGCGTCGATTGGTGAGCTGGGTTTTAGTTTTATCTTCCGAGATCTGTACCTACTGACATGCACTTGACCATCGTCTTGATGAAGCTTCTATCGACTGGGGTTGTGCCGTCCAGATCGCTGCTGCCGCAAGCATTGGCTCCGGTCAAACATTTATCGCAACCCAAGCACAAACCTAGTACGCCAGTCTTTCTTCTACCCTCAATCTTTGTCAACTTCACGCTGCCGTCAGTGCCATATACCTTGCAGTCCTCTTCACCCATGGCATTGTGTGCTGCCTTGCAACAGCCACGCTTGCCAGGCTGCAAA